>OCAA01000438.1_pt1 | contig 39716 bp, 38 predicted proteins | sample 1538241 | NCBI WGS metagenome assembly OCAA01 (sample SAMEA2580241, study PRJEB22360) | human gut metagenome | biome: human gut; feature: human-associated habitat; material: faeces | place: Denmark | collected 2008/2010
TACCACACTCAATCAGTATTAACTATAACTTCAAACGTTGTTTACGGTAAGAAGACTGGTACTACTCCATGTGGTAGAAAAGCTGGTGAACCATTTGCTCCAGGTGCTAACCCAATGCACGGAAGAGATAACAGTGGATCTTTAGCTTCATTAAACTCAGTTGCTAAATTACCATATGAACATTCACAAGATGGTATCTCAAATACATTCTCAATAGTACCAGATGCTTTAGGAAAAACTCCTGAAGATAGAATCACTAACTTAAGTGCTATGATGGATGGATACTTCGGTCAAGATGCTCATCACTTAAACGTAAATGTATTTAACAGAGAAACTTTATTAGATGCTATGGATCACCCAGAAGAGTATCCACAATTAACTATCAGAGTTTCAGGATACGCTGTTAACTTCATTAAATTAACAAGAGAACAACAATTAGACGTTATAAACAGAACATTCCACAAATCAATGTAATTTATAATGTTTAATATGTAATAAGGGATAGCTTAGTCTATCCCTTATTTTTTATTTATGGAGGATTTACTAAATATGAAATAAAAAAATATACTAAAGAATAATGCAACTCTAATAATTACAATATTTCTAGCGTTAACCATTGCCATACTCTCTGCAAAATGTATGCTTTCTTCAAATAAAGATTATTTATCTATCATTAATAATCTTATTGAAGAACAAAATTATGATGATGCTTTAAACAAGATAAAAGAATTGCAAAATGATGACTCTATCACTTTAACTGATGAAGAAAATACTTCTTTAAACAACCACGAAAGCTTATTAAAAGATTATTTAAAGCTTGACCTTATTGATAGCCTTACAGAATATAATACTCAAATGCAGCTATTGCTTTCTAATCCATTATTGGAAAATAAATCATTTACAAAGATGTTTATATCATTAAAAAATTATGATGCTCTTCTTCAAATTGAGCTTGCTAGCTTTAATGACACAAAGAAAATAATCTTTGAAAGTATGGAAGAAAATATAGAAGAAGCTAAAAATTGCTTTAATCAATTAAAGGAAAAATATCCAAATGAAGATTATATCCAATTAGAAGAAGCCTTAAAAGCAAAAGAAGAACAAATAGCCATTGAAAAAGAAGAAGCTGCTAGATTAGAAGCTGAAGAAAAGGCTTTGGAGGAAGCCGCAAAATTAGAAGCTGAAAAAATATTAGAAACTGAAAATAACATAGAAACATCATCAATTACTTCTTCAAGTGAATCACACTCTTCTAATACTGTTTCTCAACCTAAAATAGCTTATACAAGTGCAGCTGCCAATTCAAGCCAGCTAATCACAGTTGTAAGCACTGGCGGTTCTAGTGCAGAACTAACATTATGGCAAAAAGATTCATCTGGTAACTGGTTTGAATATGACAGCATGTTCGCTCGTTTAGGTTCTGGAGGTATGAAATCTGCTAGCTTAGTTTACGAAATGGATATGTGTACTCCTACTGGAATTTATAGTTTATCAGAAGCCTTTGGCATAAACTCCAATCCTGGTTCTGGACTTCCTTATAGAGTTCTTGATGGATCAGAATACTGGGTAGATGATGAAAACTCACCATACTATAATACAATGCAATTTGGTGAGCCTAATGGTAGATGGTCTTCTGCTGAACACTTAAGTAGCATGGGTAGATCTTACTACTACTCTATTGTAGTTGATTATAACAGATGGCCTGTTATTCCTGGTAAAAGCTCAGCTATTTTCCTGCATGTTGATGTTGGTGTTCCAACTTGGGGCTGCATTGCCGTTGAAGAATCGAAAATGGTGAAAATCTTAAATTGGATTAGTTCTTCCGCAAACCCAAAAATCATTTTAGACTTTAGCTACGATAATATTTATAATAATTATTAATACATAATAATTAAAAAAGGTTCAGAATTTTACATCTGAACCTTTTTTATTATAAAACTTCTATTTTAACTACATCATATCCTTCATCTTCAATTACTTCTTTTAAAGCTTCATCATTAGCTGTAGTTTCAACTATTGCATTTTTTCCTTCTAAGCTAACTTCAACTGAAGTAACTCCATCTAAATCTTCTAAAGCTTCCTTAACATGACCTACACATTTATTACAGCTCATTCCTTCAATTAATATTTTCTTTTTCATAAAATCATCCCTTCTAATTTAATTATGAATTATGAATTACGAATGATGAATTTATGATGAAACTCACAGAGTTTCTAAAAGATACTATTTTTCTAAACTCCCTTAAAGGAGTTTATTCCTTAATTCATAACTCATCATTCATAATTCATAATTATTTAAATTTTTTCAGTCTTAATGCATTTAAAAGTACTGATACTGAACTAAAGCTCATGGCTGCTGCTGCAATCATTGGGTTTAACAATGGACCTCCAAAGATATGAAGTACTCCCATGGCAACTGGTATTCCTAAAACATTATATCCAAATGCCCAGAATAAATTTTCTTTAATATTCTTAATAGTTGCCTTGCTTAATCTTATTGCAGTAACAACATCTTTTAAATCACTTTTCATAAGAACTATATCTGCTGATTCAATGGCAACATCAGTTCCTGAACCAATGGCTATTCCTACATCTGCCTGTACAAGAGCAGGTGCATCATTGATTCCGTCACCAACCATAGCTACTTTTCTATTTTGTCCCTGTAGCTTTTTCACTTCATTTGCCTTATCTTCTGGCAGTACTTCAGCTAAAACTATATCTATTCCCACTGATTTAGCAATAGCTTCTGCTGTTTTTTTATTATCTCCTGTTATCATTGCTACATTCACATTCATTTTTTTAAGTTCCTCAATGGCAGCTTTACTATTTTCTTTTACAGTATCTGCTACTGCTATTATTCCACTTAATTTATTATTTATAGCAATATACATTGGAGTCTTTCCTTCTGTTGCAAGTCTATCACTTTCAACATGTAATGATTCGATATTTATATTGTTTTCTATCATTAACTTTTTATTTCCTAATAAAATATCTTTTCCTTCAATAGTAACTTCTATTCCATGTCCAGGAACTGCTTTAAAATGTTCAAGGCTTTTAAACTCTAAGCTTCTATCTTCTGCCTCTCTTACTATTGCTTCTCCTAGAGGATGCTCTGATCCCTTTTCTGCACTGGCTGCTAAAACTAATACTTCCTCTTCCTTTATACCATTACAAATTATATCAGTAACTTTAGGCTTTCCTTCAGTTATTGTTCCTGTTTTATCAAATACTATAGTATCTATCTTATATGTGGTTTCTAAAGCTTCTCCACCTTTAATTAATACACCATTTTCAGCACCTTTTCCTGTTCCAACCATAATTGCTGTTGGTGTTGCTAAACCTAATGCACATGGACATGCAATTACTAGTACCGAAATAAATATAGTTAAAGCAAATACAGTACTTTCACCAGCAATAAGCCATCCTACTGCAGCTATTATAGCTAAAGCCATAACTGTTGGAACAAAGTATGCAGCAATGATATCTGCCATTTTAGCTATTGGTGCTTTTGTTCCTTGAGCTTCTTCCACTAACTTTACAATTTGCGCTAAGGCTGTATCTTTGCCAACTTTAGTAGCTTTATATTTTATAAACCCAGCCTTATTTATACTAGCTCCTATTACAGTGCTTCCTATATTCTTTTCCACAGGAATACTTTCTCCTGTCAGCATTGATTCATCAATAGAAGTGCTTCCTTCTATAATTTCACCATCTACTGGAAGCTTTTCACCAGGCTTCACTAAAATTATATCCCCTACTATAACTTCTTCTATGGGAATACTTACTTCTTTTCCATTTTTAATAATAGTTGCAGTTTTAGGTGCTAACCCCATAAGCTTCTTTATAGCTTCTGAAGTTTTTCCCTTTGAAACAGCTTCAAGATATTTACCTAAAGTTATAAGTGTTAATATGACAACTGCTGATTCAAAATATAAATGCATTGCATAGTGAGTTTCCCCATTTAATATCTTATATATTGCAAATAAGCCATAAGCTACTGCTGCAGATGTCCCTATAGCAATTAATGAATCCATATTAGGACTTAGCTTAAATAAATTTTTATATCCAATCTTATAAAACTTATATCCTGCCACCATTACTGGTATAGTAAGGACTAATTGTACAAGTGCAAAATTTAATGGATTTTTCATAGGATCAATTATTGAAGGTAACGGCATACCTACCATATGACCCATACTTATAATAAGTAAAGGAACAGTAAATATCAGTGAAAAAATAAATCTATTTAAAAGTATCTTACTTTCATCTTTCTTTTTAGACACTTCTTTTATTTGATCCTCTTCTTTTATAAGTTTAAATCCAGCCTTGTCTACAGCTAATTTAATATCAGAATATCTTACTTTTTCTGCATCAACTCTTACCGTCAGTTTTTCTGTTGCAAAATTAACATTTGCACTTTCAACACCATCTATCTTTTTAGTTATTCTTTCAACTCTATTGGCACAAGCTGAACAACTCATTCCTTCAACCTTAAAGGTATAATCTCTCATATCTTTTCTCACAGAATATCCAGCCTTTACTATTGCTTCTTCAATTTTAGGAGCATCAATCTTGGCATCATCAAACTTTACCAATAAAGTTTCCGTAGCAAAATTTACACTTGCTTCTTCAACTCCATTCATTTTTTTCACTACTCTTTCGACTCTATTAGCACAAGCTGAACAAGTCATTCCATCAATTTTAAATGAACTACTTTTCATCTTTCCTCCTTTTACTTAGACATAACCTTTTGAAGTATGCTTATTATTTCTTCTATTTTTTCATCTCCATTATCATTCATACAGGCATCTTTAACACAGCTATGTAAATGATTTTCTAGAATAGTTAAATTTGCTTTTCTTAAAAGTGATTGTGCAGCCATAATTTGATTAGATATATCTACACAATATCTTTCATCTTCTATCATCTTAATAATTCCATCTATTTGCCCTCTTGCAGTTTTTAAAGATTGCAGAGCTTTTTTTCTTTCATCATTCATTACTTTTCCCTCTATTTACTACCCCTCCCCTAGGGGGTCTATTTAATTTTATTATATTCTTTAAATTTTCCTTGTCAATAATATTTTTCACTTTATATAATGCTATTTTATTAGATAAATTATAAGTGAATTCAGTAGCAAAAATAATTGTTTTATTTTCAATACTTTCACCTCATGGTGCGTACCAACCTAATATATAACAGTGTCTTAATGATTATCACTTTACCTAGAGTTTTTTTCAATTTTGTAGTAATATATTCTTAATTATTAATAATAAAAATCAAAACAATTTAATGTATAGAGGTAAAAATATGGAATGGGTAAAGCAAATAGAAAGATATAATCCTATTAATGAACAAGAGAAAAAAGATAAAGAAATTATACTAGACTTTATAAATAAAAATGATAATGTTTTATTTAGAGATAATGAAATAGCACATATAACAAGTTCTGGATTTATAGTAAATAAGTCTAGAAACAAAACTTTAATGATACATCATAATATTTACAATTCATGGGGATGGACTGGTGGTCATGCTGATGGTAATAGTGATTTAATTAAAGTTGCTATAAAAGAGGCTCAAGAAGAAACAGGTATAAAACATGTAAAACCTATAATAGATGATATATGTTCTATAGATATATTACCAGTAAATGCTCATATAAAAAGAGGAAAATATGTAGCAAGTCATCTTCATTTATCAGTAGCATATCTTTTAGAAGCAGATGAAAATGAAAAATTAGTTGTTAAAGTAGATGAAAATAGCGATGTTAAGTGGATCGATATAGATAAAATTTTTGAAGTAATTAATGAAGAACATATGAAGGATATTTATAAAAAACTAATTGAAAAAAGTAAAATGTATTAAAATAAGTAACTATCATAATAATCTCCTCAGGTGAATTTTATTCTATTGTTACAGTAACTATTTCCGGTCTATTAAATAACCTTAAAGGAAAACCGCTATTTCCAAGTCCTCTGTTAATAATAAGTTTTTTACTAGCTTCACTATGAACTCCTGCTGTATATTTAGGTAAAATTCCCTGCCCTGGTGCATAAAGTCCACCTACAAAAGGTAGTCTAAACTGCCCTCCATGAGCATGTCCTGAAAACATTAAATCAAATTTATATTTATAATATGATTTATCACCTATTGCTTTAAAATTTTCTGGATAATGGCACAAAACAAGCTTTATACCTGGTAGCTTGGCAAATTCCTGAAAAATTATAGAATAATCTTTGTACTGAAAATTTCCTTTTGCTCTTTTCATATAAGCTTCTGCTGAACCTTGTTCTTCCACCAAACCTAAAATATTAATCTTATTACCCTTAATAGTTATTGTTCTTATTTCATCTAATAAGACATTAACGTTATTCTCTCTTAATTTTATAATTATTTCTTCATACTTTACTGCTCTTGTTTCATGATTTCCAGGTATATAATATGTAGGAATCTTCATACTTATTTTTGATATAAAGTTTATTATCTCCATATATTTTTTTGAACTACAATCTATTATATCTCCTGTTAACAATATTAAATCTGGTTCTTCCTTTAATATCTTACTTAATAATTTATTATTTTCTTTTCCAAACTCCTTGCTATGTAAATCGGATAATTGAACTATTTTTATTTTTTCATTTAATTCCTTATTTATTGTAATTCTATTTATACTTATATTGTTATTTTCATAAAAACAAATAGCTCCTGCCATTGCTATTCCTATTGCTGATAAAAAATACATATCTTAACCTCTAAAATTTTTATCATTATTATACCATATAACTGGCATTTTTATTTTCTTTATATTTCATAAATTTTATTGCCTATTATTATTTCTTTCCAGTAATCTACTTATTACATTATCTTTCATTTGAAAGTATAATTTAAATAGCTTTAAAATTTATCTACATATTGGGGGATATTATGGATTGTATATCTTTTAAAGAAAATAATATGGACAACTTTAAGAACTATATTTGTAAATTTGAAGACAATAAACTTCTCTCTTCTTTTTTACTAAAAACAGATAGTAATACCATACATTCTATTAAAAATAGTATGACTATCTCACTTAAAAATATATCTTATTTTTCTAATAATAAAACTGCTTTACTTTTACTATTTAAATTTGCTGATAATGATAAATTAATTTATGGCAAATGGTTTAATTACTCTAATAATGCTGATAAAGAGCATTTAGAAATGATGCTTTTTCAAAAAGAAATACCTATTTTATTAATAGATTCAAAAACAAATGAGCAGTTTACTTTCTATGTAACTAATGATTTTTCATCTGGTATAAAAGAGCATATAAAAAAGACTAATTCTATAAAAATGAGCGATTTTGATTTTAATTCATATATTACTTACCTTGAAAGAAATATAAAATCTTTACCTAAGCTTTGGTATAGTATAGATGCATGAAAAAGAAGCTGTAATTTTACAGCTTCTTTCTCATATAAATTCTTTTATAGATTGTTTTTAGATACTATAGGAACTTGTATTTCAGTAAGCCATTCTTCTGGATCTTCCTTATTCCATATTCCATCTATATAGCTTTCTCTTGGGTTATCACAAGGTATATAATTATTTTCTTCAATCCATTTATACACTGCACTATATGCTTCTCCTAAAGTACTATAAGGTCCTTTATGCATTACACATGCTGCACTATCAACTTTATCAATTTTCTTAAATTTTATAGTTTCTGTATCTTTACCTCTTTTAGGAACAGCTTCACAAAATTCAATGTCTATATCTTTTTCTTTATATTCTCCATCATGATAAATATTAAAACAGTATTCAGGAACGCTGCACTTCATGCCTGGATTAGCATCACCTATCTCTTTGCCTATAGCTGGTATCACTTTAAAATAATCGTCATAGCTTTTTAGTATCATTCTTTTAGAATAAACAATAACCTCTGGTAATTCTTTTACTAACACTTCATATTTCATAATGAAATCCTCCTTTAAATTATGAAGATAATAATTAATTTGAGAAGCTTGCTTGTTACTTTCCTCTATGGCTTTTTCTAATTCTTTTTTTCTGTTTTCAAATATTTCTGTGGCTTTAATACCTTTTATTATTAAAGTTATTTCATCAATTGTAAAACCCATCTGTCTTAAAGCTTTTATCTTATGAATAATAGGAAGTTGCTCAGAAGTATAATACCGATAACCATTTTCCTCATCAACATAAGCTGGAATCAATAATCCTACTTCATCGTAATACCTAAGTGTTTTTACAGTTACTTTGTTAATCTTTGAAAACATACCTATTCTATACATTGCTTAATCCTCTCTTATTAATTACTTTTCCTTATGAAATAAGCATAAAACCTCCCCTAAGGGAAGAGTCAAGTGTAGTTTTTAAATTTTTTTTATATTTTTATTCTATCACTTTTACAGCCTTTAAATCACTATTAAATATGGTGAAACAGTGAATAACGCTACGCTAATTCACTTAATTAAGTCGTCACAATTCAGTTAAACAGTGCATATCGTTGCACTTATGCACTTAATTAAATCGCCATAAATGGCTAATGAAACGCTTATATTGCTACGCTCATAAGCTAGTTAAATTTTCAAATGCAAGCATATGAAAAATTAAGGTGAGAATTTCTCCGAAATTCTTTTCCAATATATATTTTTAGAAATTCCCTAAAAGGAATTTCCACCTTCATTAGCGAAAGCGTTCATTAACGAAGTGTTCATTAGCTTGTCGTTTAATTAGCGTAGCGTTAATTTATAGAAACTCCCTTAAGAGTTTCCTCCTCAATTCATAATTCATAATTCATAATTCATAATTAAAAAAGTCAATTCCTTATTAGGAATTGACTTTTTTTGTTGTGTGTTATTAATAGAAGTATTTGTACTTATTTTATATTAAGTTTTATAAAAATTATTCTTGTTCTGCTAATTTTTTGTATTCTTCATATTTTCTCTTAGCATCTGCTTCTGCCATTGCAAATAACTCATCAGCTTGTTCTGGGTATTGTTTTGCAATTGCTGAGTATCTTACTTGATCCATTATGAAGTCTTTGAAGCTTCCTTGTGGCTCTTTTGAATCTAATACAAATGGATTCTTTCCTTGTTCTTTTAATGCTGGATTGAATCTATATAGATGCCAGTATCCTGCTTTAACAGCTTCATCCATGTTTCTTATAGAGAATCCCATTCCCTTCTTTAATCCATGGCTGATACAAGTTGAGTAAGCAATGATGATTGATGGACCATCATGAGCCTCTGCTTCTAACATAGCCTTAACTACTTGGTTCTTATCTGCTCCTATAGCTACTTGTGCTACATAAACATTTCCGTAAGACATCATCATTCTACCTAAGTTCTTCTTAGCTGATTTCTTACCTGATGCTGCAAATTTAGCCATTGCTGCTATTGGTGTAGATTTAGAACTTTGTCCACCTGTATTTGAGTAAATTTCTGTATCAAATACAAGAACATTTATATTATCTCCTGAAGCTAGTACGTGATCTAATCCACCGTATCCGATGTCATAAGCCCATCCGTCTCCTCCAAGGATCCATTGAGATCTCTTAACTAAGTAATCTCTTCTGTTGTTGATTTCTGCTAATAATTCTAATGCTTTAGCATCTTCTATATTGTTGTTATCTAATATAGCTTCAACTTCTGCACTGTAAACTTTTGAAAGTTCTCCATTTTCTTTGTTAGCTATCCAATTTCTGAAAGTTTCTTTATATTCTTCAGCTATTGAAGTTTCTAATAAAGCTTCCATATTCATAGCTATGTTGCTTCTCATTTGGTTTACAGCTAAGAACATACCATATCCAAATTCAGCATTATCTTCAAATAATGAGTTAGCCCAAGCTGGTCCCTTACCTTCGTGGTTAGTTGTGTATGGTGTTGAAGGTGCTGATCCACCCCAAATTGATGAACATCCAGTTGCATTAGCAATCATCATTCTATCTCCGAATAATTGAGTTGCTAGCTTAATGTATGCTGTTTCACCACAACCTGCACAAGCTCCTGAGAACTCGATAAGTGGAGTTTTAAATTGACTATCTTTAACTGTCTTACCTGGAGTTAAATCACCCTTGTAAGAAACTTTTTCTGATACTGCGAAATCCCAGTTTGGTATTTCTTTTTCTGTTTGAGTTGCAAGTGGCTCCATTTTTAATGCTTTACCTGGTGCTGGACATATGTCAACACAGTTAGCACATCCTGTACAGTCTAATGTACTTACTTGGATTCTGTAATTTAATCCTGCTAAAGCCTTTCCTGTAGCTTTCTTAGTTTCAAATCCTTCTGGTGCATTAGCTAATTCTTCATCACTTACAAGAACTGGTCTAATACATGCATGTGGACAAACAAAAGCACATTGGTTACATTGGATACATTTTGCAGTTTCCCATTCTGGTACTTCTGAAGCAATTCCTCTCTTTTCATATGCTGCAGTTCCTGCTGGGAATGTACCATCTTCTATTCCATTGAATGCACTTACTGGTAACTTATCTCCTTCAAGTGCGTTCATTGGGTTCATGATATTCTTAACGAAATCAGTAACTTTCTTAGTTTCAACAACTTCTGCATCTTCTGCATCTTTCCATGAAGCTGGAACATTTATCTTAACTAATGAGTTCATACCTCTTTCAACAGCTTCAAAGTTCATGTTAACAACCTTGTCACCTTTTTTACCGTAAGCTTTTTTAATTGAAGCCTTTAAGTAATCTTTAGCTTCATCTTCTGGTATGATTTCAGCTAATTTGAAGAATGCTGATTGCATTATCATGTTGATTCTTCTACCTAAACCAATTTCAGTAGCTATTTTAGTAGCATTAATTGTATATAAGTTTATTTCATTTTCAGCAATGAATCTCTTCATTTTTGCTGGTAATTTACTTTCTAATTCTTCTTCAGTCCAGATACAGTTTAATACGAAGTTTCCACCTTTTCTAAGACCTTTTAATACGTCATATTGATTTACGTATGCTTGAACGTGGCATCCAATATAATCAGCTTCATCTATAAGGTAAGTTGATCTTATTGGTTGATCTCCAAATCTTAAGTGAGACATTGTAGCTCCACCAGATTTCTTTGAGTCATATGCAAAGTAAGCTTGTACATATTTATCTGTATTTTCACCGATAATCTTGATTGCTTGTTTGTTAGCACCAACAGTTCCGTCTGATCCTAATCCCCAGAACTTACATCTTACTGTTCCTGGAGTTACAACTCTTAATTCTTCTTCAACTGGAATTGAAGTGTTTGTAACGTCATCTTCTATACCAACAGTAAAGTTATTTTTAGCATCTTCTTTCTTAAGGTTGTCAAATATAGCCTTAATGTGTGTTGGAGTAACATCTTTTGAAGCTAATCCGTAACGTCCACCAATGATTACTGGTCTATTTTCTTTTTCATAGAATGCAGTACGTACATCTAAGTATAGAGGCTCTCCAATTGAACCTGGTTCTTTAGTTCTATCCATTACACAAATTTTTTCTGCTGTAGCTGGTATAGCCTTTAAGAAGTGTTCAGTTGAGAATGGTCTAAATAAGTGAACTTTAACTAAACCATATTTTTCTCCTCTAGCATTTAATTCATCTATAGTTTCCTCAATTGCTTCTGTAACTGATCCCATAGCAACAATAACATGCTTAGCATCTTCAGCTCCATAGTAATTGAATAATCCGTAATTTCTTCCTGTAAGTTCACTCATTTTACCCATGTATTCTTCAACTACAGGTATTATGTTATTGTAGAACTTATTTGAAGCTTCTCTTGTTTGGAAGTAGATATCTGAGTTTTGAGCTGTTCCTCTTGTCACTGGGTGATTTGGAGATAATGCTCTGTTTCTAAACTCTTGAAGTGCTTCCATATCTACTAAGCTTGCATAATCTTCATAATCTAAAACTTCAACTTTTTGAATTTCATGTGATGTTCTAAATCCATCAAAGAAATTAATGAAAGGTAATCTTCCTTTAATTGCTGCAAGGTGTGATACTGGAGCTAAGTCAGCTACTTCTTGAACTGAACCAGCAGCAAGCATTACACATCCTGTCATTCTTGCTGACATAACGTCTTGATGGTCACCAAATATTGATAATGCTTGAGAAGCTAATGCTCTAGCACTTACATGGAATACACCTGGTAATAATTCTCCTGCTACTTTATACATATTTGGAAGCATTAATAATAAACCTTGTGATGCAGTAAATGTAGTAGTTAATGCACCTGCTTGTAATGAACCGTGGAATGCTCCAGCAGCACCTGCTTCTGATTGCATTTCAACAACATTAACAGTTTGTCCAAATATATTTTTCTTTCCTTGAGCTGCCCATTCATCTACAACTTCTGCCATTGTAGTTGAAGGAGTTATAGGGAATATAGCTGCAACATCTGTATATGCATAAGCAACATAAGCAGCAGCAGTATTTCCATCAATAGTCATCATTTTCTTTGCCATGATAAATACCGTCCTTTTCTACTAGTTAAGTAATAATAATTATCTTCTAGGAAGTATTATAACTTCTATTTTTTATTTTTTCTAGTGTTTTATATAAGATTATCAGATTGAAATTTACTATTATATCCATAAAAAAAATTTATTATAATAATTCATTTAAATCTTTTAATATCTGAATCTTTCCTCTAAGCATTTTAATGAATCCTTGTTTTTCAATCTTCTTTAAGCTTCTACTTACAACTTCTCTAGTAGAATCAATCTCAAAGGCTAATTCACTATGAGTAGCATAAATACTCTTAGAATTCTTACTCATTAAAAGCTTAACTAATCTCTTTTCGAGACTTTCATGCCTATTAGATTCCTTATCTCTAATAATAATTTGATGTTTTCTATATAGGTCATTATACATATATCTTAAAAATTTTATATCCTGCTTCAAATACCTTTTGGCAATTCCACAAGGAATTACGCAAATTTCTGAATCAACAAGTGCTCTTGCGCAGATATTTAAGTTATCTTCTTCCTTAAAACAATTAGACAATTCATTACAAAGCTGGCCTTCCTTTAAATCATATAGATTTGTTTCTTTTCCTCCAGCATTCATTCTTTGAATTTTTATAAGTCCTTTAACTATGAAGATAAATCCCTTACACCCTTCCCCATCGTTAGATAGGTATTGATCTGTATTTAAAGTCTTAAAAACAGCATTTTGGCTTAATATACCATCGCTTTTTTCATCTAAAATTTTTAATAGAGGGTATACTTCATAAAGAGAATCTATTTTTCTCTTTTGCTCATTAACATCTTTAACATAGGTTAACATTTTCATTCCTCACTTATTACTTTACAACTTTCAACATTTTTTTTGTGTGACTTAGTCACATTATATCTTCTTTTTTAATAATAAACTAGAAAAATTTTAAAATAGATTTTATGGAATAATATAACTATATAAAAACACATGCTTTCTATTGTATAATAATTTAGTATTTTTGAAATTCTCTGAATATTTCATAAATTTAACAGTTGTTGACAATAGTTATCCATAGATTATAATTATTATATGAATAAAAATTTGATAAATAGAAGAGGTGCTTATATTCATGTGTAAAACAATAAGTATTAATCCTGATTTAACTTGGGTTGGAGCTTTAGATCCAAACTTAAGAATTTTTGATATTATAATGGAGACAAAGTTTGGTACAACTTACAATTCATACGTATTAAAAGGTACTGAGGGAGTTGCCATATTTGAAACAGTAAAAGAAAAATTCTTTGATGAACATTTAGAAAAGATAAAATCAGTTGTAAAACCTGAAGATATAACATATATAGTGGTAAACCACACAGAGCCTGATCATGCTGGTTCAGTTGGAAAACTTTTAGAGTTTGCTCCTAATGCCACTGTTGTTGGAAGCAGTCTTGCAATAAGATACATGGGACAAATAATGAATAAACCTTTCAAGAACAAAATTGTTAAAGATGGCGAAACTATTTCACTTGGAAATAAGACAATCAAGTTCTTAAGCGTACCTCAATTACACTGGCCAGATACAATGTATTCATATGTAATTGAAGATGAAACTCTTATAACTTGTGACTCATTTGGAGCTCACTACAGCGATGAACGTGTTATAAAAAGTCAATTAGAAGCTGAAAAAGAAGATGACTATATAGAAGCATATAACTACTACTTCTCAATGATAATGGGACCTTTCAAACCTTTTGTATTAAAGGCATTAGATAAGATAAAAGATTTATCAATTAAATTTATTTGCCCTGGTCATGGTATGGTTTTAGATGGTGCTAACATTGAAAAATACATGGAATTATATAGAGAATGGAGTCAACCAGTTAAAAGAGAAACTCCTAGCATAGTTATTCCATATGTAAGTGCTTATGGCTACACTGCTGAACTAGCTGAAAAAGTTAAAGAAGGTATTGAATCTTTAGAGGAAAATGTTGATGTATTAATGTATGACTTAGTTTATGCCGATATAAATGAAGTTATTGCTGAAATTAATAAATGTAGTGGATTATTAATAGGTTCACCTACTTTATTAGCTGATACACTTCCTCCAATTTGGACTATACTTGGATCATTAAATCCTGTAATTCATAGAGGATTACATGCAAGCTGCTTTGGTTCATATGGATGGAGCGGAGATGCACTTAAAAATATTGAACAAAGATTTAATCAACTTAAATTCACAATTCCAGTTGCACCACTTGGAGTTATGTTTAAGCCAAGCGAAGATGAATTAGAAAAAGCATTTGCTTTTGGACATGACTTTGCTAAAGAAACTTTACAATGTGTAAATGGCGGACAATGCAATATTCAAGCACAATAAATTAATGAAAGGGAATTCAACTTAGAATTCCCTTTCATTTTAAATTTTAATCAAATTATTTATCATTGTGTTATAATTTATGTGCTTAAAAATTTACTAAATAAGAGGAATGATACTTGCAATGAAAGAACTAAAGATTTATTTCACCTCTGATCTTCATGGATATGTTTATCCAACAGACTATACTCAAAGATCAGAAAAAAATATTGGATTACTAAATATTATTAATGAGTTTAATAAAGATGGTAACACATTAATAATTGATGCTGGAGATACTATACAAGGATCACCATTTACTAATTATTTAAGTAGCTCTCAGTTTGATTTACATCCAATTGCTGCTATTATGAATGCTGGTGGATATGATTTTATTACCCTTGGTAATCATGATTTTAATTATGGCAGAGAATACTTAAAAAAATATTTAAATAACTTAAACGCCACATGTCTTTGTGCTAATGTTACAGATACAACTGGGGAACTACCAATAGTACCTTACAAAATTAAAACTATGGAAAATGGATTAAAAATAGGTTTACTTGGATTTACTACTGACTTTATTAATAGATGGGAACGTCCTGAAAATATAGAAAATATATCTATAACAGATACTTTTGATGCAGTAAAAAAATATTATGATATTGTAAAGAAACAATGTGATTTAATCATAGGTATTTATCATGGTGGATTTGAAAACGACTTAGAATCACATAAGCAATTAAGTACTACTACTGAAAATATTGCTTATAAAATATGTAAAGAGTTTGATTTTGATATTCTTCTTACTGGACATCAACATATGTCTATAGCAAATATGAATATTCATGGTACCCATATAGCTCAAACTCCTCATAACGGAAGCAAATTCTTAGAATTAAACCTTACTATAAATGATGATAACTCAATTAATATAAAGTCAGCTTTAAAAGATATATCAATTAATCCAAACAAAGAAATGTATGATAAATTCTTGCCTCTTGAAAATAAAGTTCAACACTGGCTAGATACACCTGTAGGCTTCTTAGATAGCGAGCTTCAGCCTACGTCACATTTAGATATGGCTTTAAATGGTTCAAATTTAGCTAACTTTATAAATCAAGTTCAACTTGAAACTAGTAAAGCAGATATATCATGCACTTCTTTTGCAAATGTAATAAAAGGCTTCAATAAAAATGTTACTGTAAGAGATATTTTATCAACTTATCCATATCCAAATACATTAGCTGTTATTGAAGTTAATAGAGAAATATTAAAATTAGCTTTAGAAAGATGTGCTAGTTACTTTGATAATGATAATGGTAAAATATCAATATCTGAAAATTTCTTAAAACCTAAAGTAGAGCACTATAATTATGACTACTTTGCAAATATAAACTATACTTTTGATTTAAATAAGGAAGTTGGTAATAGAGTTGTTTCAATTAAATATAAAAATGAAGAATTATCAAACGATGAAACTTTAACACTAGTTATGAATAATTATAGATCTAGTGGTGCTGGTGGATATGAATTCTATGAAAACTGCAAAGTTATTAAAGAAATATTAGTTGAAATGCCTGAAATAATTATAAATTACTTTAAAAACAATCCTAAAGTAGTTGTAGATACAGCTAGATACTATACTACTTTAATATAATAAAAAATCATATTTTAAGCTACGTCTTTTTTCTCAAAATGACGTAGCTTTTATTTATTACAATTAATCTATATTTCACATACAATCTTAAAATCTTTTATTAATTAAATGATTCATTTTTCCCCTCCATATTTACTGAAATATTATATTAAAATTAAATAACTGAACTAATAAGCTTTTTAGTAAACATTTGACTTGGATTTAAAATCACCTCATTTGGAATACCTTCTTCAATAATTTTTCCCTTATCCATAACTAATACATAATCACAAAACTGTTGTACTAATGCTATATCATGACAAATAAATAGTATTGCCATATTTCTATTTCTTTGTATATTTTTTAATAAATTCATAATTTTATATTGAACTGTTACATCCAATGCACTAGTTGCTTCATCACAAATAAGTAATTGTGGATCACTGGCTAAAGCCCTTGCTATTGCAGCTCTTTGACATTGACCTCCACTTACCTCCTTAGGATATCTATCTGCTAAATCATATGATAACTGGCATTCTTCAAAAAGCTTTTTTAATTTAACTTCTTTTTCTTCTGAAGTTAATATTTTTTTCATAGCTTCTTTAATGGATTTTCCTAATTTAATTCTTGGATTAAATGATTCTGTAGGCATTTGAAATACCATCTGGATTTTCCCTTGAATTTCTTTAAGTCTAATTTTATTTTGAGGACTTAACTTATTTCCACTTAGTATAATTTCCCCTTCATCAAAATTAAGCAATCCTAAGATAACTCTAACTGTTGTGCTTTTCCCACAACCACTTTCTCCAACAATTCCAACGCACTGCCCTTTCTTAACAGTAAAGCTAACATCATTTATTACAGTATTACTTTCACCATCTTTTAAAAATGTTTTTTTTATAGATGAAACCTTCAATATTTCTTGCAATAATAATCACCTCCACTAAACTACCTTTTTCCTTAATTTTGGCATTGCATTAATTAATTCTTTAGTATACGTCATTGTAGGATAGTTAAATATATTTTCTGTTAAATTCTGTTCCACACATTTTCCATCTTTCATTACTAATGCTTTGTCGGTCATTAAGGAAATTACCCCCATATTATGACTTACAATTATTATTGTAGTTCCAAATTTTTTTCTTAAATTCATAAGTTCACCTATAACTTTACATTGAACTGTTACATCTAATGCACTAGTAGGTTCATCAGCTAATATTATTTTAGGATTACATGCCATAGCCATCATTATTCCTGCCCTTTGATTCATACCACCTGATAATTCAAAAGGATAACTCTTAAGAAACTTTTTCGGATCTTTAATATTAAGTTCTCTTAATATTTCTTCTCCCCTTGCTAGTGCTTCCTTTTTAGTAATTTTCATATTAGCTTTCATTAAATCATATAATTGATTTCCTATTGTTCTAATTGGACAGAAAGATGATTTACAATCTTGAAATATCATCCCTATAGCCTTACCTCTAATTTTCATCAATTCTCTTTTATTTAAATTAGTAATATCTTTTCCTTCATATAGTATATTTCCTTCTATAATTTGGCCTCCCTCTCCTAGAATACCTATTATAGATTTTATAAGTGTACTTTTTCCACTTCCTGATTCTCCTACTATTCCAATGATTTCTCCCTCTTGCACAGTGATAGAAATATCATTAACTACAATCTTATCATCATATTTTATAGATATATTTTTTAACTCAAGTAAAGGCTTGCTCATATGTCCCCCTATTTATTCTACTGAAAGTTCTGATGTAATCTCATAATAATCTGAAGGATGAGCTTCAAATCCAGAAATGTTTGATTTCATTACAAACGACATTTTTAAATGTGAAGCAAAAATAAATGAACAATCATCTAAAATAATTTGTTGCATTTTTGTTGCTAATTTTGCTCTTTCCTCAGTATCAAATGTATTACTCATTTCAATATATAAATTTTCTAATTCTTCACTGTAATATTTTCCACGATTCTTAGCTGATTCTTTTAAAGCATGTGTTGTAAAGAAATATGCTGGATCTCCTGTAGGTGCTGTAACAAAGGCACTGGCATAAATATCCCATTCTCCACTCTTTAAAAAGTCTGAATGATTTGCTGTTGAATTAACTTGTACATCAATTCCTATTTCCTTTAAAGTTGATTGTACTGATTCAGCAAGAAGTGGTAATTCTTGTCTACCAGGATATGTTAACCATCTTATAGTTAAATTTTCTCCATTTTTATCTACATATCCATCTCCATTTGTATCTTCCCAACCTGATTCACCTAATAATTTCTTTGCTTCATCAAGATTGTATTCTGGAGCTATTACAGTTTTATCACCAAATGTAAAGTTCTCTGGAAATGGTCCTACTGCTGGGCTTCCATTACCATTTAATAATACAGTTGTAAATCCTTCTTTATCTATAGCTGATGCTATTGCCTTACGAACATTAATATCTTTAAGATTTTCATTATCATAATTTATAGCTCCAAAAAACGTACGTGATGTATTTGTTGAGCTTATCTTATAATCATCATTATTTTCAAACAATTGTAAACTTGCATATGGTAAACCTTGTGTTGCATCTATTTCACCACTTTGAAGTGCCATAGTAAGGGTATCTCCATCTGTAATTGTCTTAACTATTACACGGTCAGTTTTTACTTTACCACCCCAATAATTATCATTTTTCACCAATTCAATTTCTGAATCTGATATTTTCTCTGCTATAAATGGTCCTGTTCCAGCTACATTTCTATCCTCAGTAACTCCATATTCCATATCTATTATTGCTCCATACGGATCACTTAAATAATTTAATAAGTCTACAACCTTTTTGTTGCAAGTTATTGTAATACTTTGACCATCAGCTTCTATTTTAGATATATCTAAGTCACCAGGTGCTCTATCATGAACAGCAATAAGATTTTCTAAACATTCCTTAACTGACTCTCCATCCATTTTTCTTCCACTACTAAAATAAACATCATCTCTTAAATTTATCTTCATAGTATTATCATCAATTTTTTCATATCCAGTTGCAAGCCATGGCTCTAATTCCATACTTTCATTAAATTTAAATAATGTTTCTCCAACACCATATCTTACAGTTGACCACCCTGAATAATTATCATGAGGATTTAATCCTGCATTCCCCATTTCTGGACCATAGGCTGTTGTTCCATAAGTAAATACCTTTTCATTTACTTTATCAATATTAGTTTTTTCTGAATTATTTCCACATCCAGTTAACATAGATGCAAATATACAACCTGCCATTAATAAAGTTATTAATTTATTTTTTCTCATTTAATCTTCTCCCTTTTATTTCAAATTTATATTGTAAATTTATTTAGTATCAAAATAATCTCTAATTGTATCACCTAATAAATTAAAGCACATTATAGTAATAAAAATAGCTATTCCAGGTGCTAAAATCATCCATGGAGATGTTTGAATCATACTTCTACCATCATTCATCATACTTCCCCATTCTGCAGCTGGAGCTACAGCTCCTAATCCTAAAAAAGAAAGCGCTGCCAATTCCATCATCATTGTTCCAATATCTACTGCTGCCATTACAATTATTGTCCCTATACTATTAGGTAAAATATGTTTAATTATTATTTTTCCATTACTTAATCCATTAAGCCTTGCTGCATCAACAAATGGCTGATTTTTTAAACTCATTGCTTGAGTTCTTGCTATTCTTGCATACTTAGGCCAACTAATTGCAGCTAATGCAATTACTGCATTTTGCATTCCACCACCAAGAACTGCTGCTACTGCAATGGCAAATACCATTCCTGGAAAAGCTAAAAACATATCAGCTATTCTCATAAATACGACATCTCTAATTCCGCCATATATACCACAATATAGTCCTATTGTAGTTCCTACTATAGTAATTATTAATATCAATGCAATAGTAGAAAAAATACTACTTTTTCCTCCAACTAGCACCCTTGAAAATACATCTCTTCCGTATCTATCCGTTCCAAAAAAATGTGCTAAAGATGGAGATTGGAGTGCCTTATTTAAATCTTGAGCATATGGATCATATGGAACTATATACTCTGAAATTAAGGCTATTACACATATAATTGCACATATACTAGCAAAAATAATTAGTTTCATATTGGTTTTCTTCTTTTTATTCATACTAACAGTTCTATTCCTTTCCTAATCTGATACGAGGATCTAAATAATGATGTACTATATCAGATATAAGATTTATTGCAACATATATAAATGCCATCCAAATAACGTATGCTTGAATCATAGGATAGTCATACATATTAATAGAATCAATTGCTAACTTTCCTACTCCATCCCACATAAAAATGGTTTCAACTATGGCTGTTCCACCAAGAAGAGAGGCAATAGATAATGTTAATAATGTAATAATGGTCATTATTGAACATCTAAATACACTTTTAAATAAAACAGTTTTATATCCTATTCCTCTGGCATAAGCTGCAATAACATAATCTTTATTTAACTCCTCTAATACTACAGCTCTTACTTGCCTAGTATATTTACATATCATTGCTATAGAAAGAGTTAATGTTGGCATAATTAAATTTTTTAAATTAGTACTACCTGCAGAAGCTATAATAGGTAACCATTTTAACTTTACAGAAAATAATAGAATTAATAATAACGCTAAGAAAAATCCTGGAAGTGAATTTCCTATAAAACTTAAAACTCTTATAATATAATCTATAAATTTATTTTGAAAGACTGCTGCAATAATGCCCAATGGAATAGATATTATTACAGTTAATAATATAGATGATGCCATCAAAAGAAATGTATTAGGTAATTTTGATATTATAGTACTAAATACATCCTTACCTGAAACGTAAGAATTCCCCATATCCCCTTTAAAAATTCCTAATAGCCACTGTCCATACTGAACTAAAAATGGCTTATCTAATCCTAGTTCATTTCTCATACTCTCTTCCACCTCTTGTGAAACTACACTCCCTGTATTCTCCAATAGTTTATCTACAGTATCTACAGCTGTTGTATTCATCATTGTAAAAGTAATAAATGTTATTCCAAATAAAATTGGTATAAGCTGTAGAAACCTTTTTCCTATATACTTTATCACTGCTTTTCTATCCTTTCTTTTATAAATCCTCAAATTAATATTCTTATTAGCAATATGCTAATCCTTTACAACTTTTCTTAATAAAGTATATCAATGGTAATTATATCTAACAACCCTCCCCCTAGGGTAATTTTTTGCTTTTTTTAAAACAAATAAAACTATTACTGGTGAAAAACCAGTAATAGTTTTATTTAATAAATTTAATTATGGCTTTATTTAAATCTTCTATAGCTTTTTCTTCTCCTGATTTCACAGCAATAACTATGCAATCCTCAATATATTCTTGTAAAATAAGTTTTCCTGTATTATTTAAAGCTGAAATTACTGCCGCTAATTGAATTAATGTCTCGTTAGCTTCCCTCTCATCTTGAACCATTCTTTTTACGCATTCTAAATGTCCTATTGCACGTGATAATCTATTTACAATAGCTTTAGTATTTTTATGTGTATGTTTATGAGTATGACTTTTATTTTCTTCATGAACATGAGTATATATCTGTCCATCTTTTCCTATATGTATATGTTCATTAATATTATTTTCTGCCATAATACTCCCCTTGTATAAAAAAATATATTAGATATAAATCCCAGTAATATAATTATATACTATTAAACCCGTTTTTTATTAATAAAATTATTTTTTATTTTCATTATAAATATTTATCTGTTAATTCAAATAGTAAAAATGCACCTCTATCGCTTTAATCAATCAAAAAAAACTAAAAGATTATTCATCTATAAGATGAACTCTTTTAGTTTTTTATTAAATATTATTTATCCTCTAGTAAGCTTAGTTCTAATTTTAGTTGATAAAATTTCTACCACTAATACTAAAACTATTAAACCACAAAGAATAGCTCCAACTTTTTCCCAGTTAAATGCATTCATTGCAAATATTAATGGTGCACCTATACCACCAGCGCCAACTAAACCTAATACTGATGCATCTTTTATATTAATTTCAAATCTATATATTGCAGTTGATATGAAATTAGTAAATAATTGAGGAAGTATACCATATCTTATTTTTTCAAAAGTATTACATCCTGCAGCATCTAAAGATTCTAATATCTTAGTATCTAAATCTTCTATTGCTTCAATAAATAACTTAGCTATCATACCAATTGATATTACTGAAACTGTAAGAACACCTGCAAAAGCCCCTGGACCTGTTACACGTATGAACATTAACCCATAAACAAAGGCTGGGAATGTTCTAAGACCTGCTATAATAAATAACCCTATAGAACTTACCCATTTAGGCATTAAATTACTTGCTGATACAAAAGCAAGTGGTATTGCTAATATTGTTCCTATTAAAGTCCCAATTAATGCAATACAAACAGTTTCTAATAATAATGCTGGAACTCCAGCTTTAAAATCAAATAGCATTTCCATATCAGGATGTATTATTCCTGCTATTACATTTTTAGCAATATCTATACCACTTTCTTTTACGCCACTGAAGTTAATACCTATAGATGCCCATCCTAATATTACTAAAACAAATAATACAGTTAGGGCTTTATTTATCCATAAATTTGGTTCTTTTTGTAATTGATTTTTAACTGTTAATTCCATATTACCCTAACCTCTCTCTTATATATTTACTTATATTTTCTATAATTACAACTGTGATGAATAACATAAGGAGGATCATTCCAACCTTATCATATTCTCTCCAACCAATCTTTTCATTTAATATAAGACCTATTCCTCCAGCCCCTACATATCCTAAGATTGCAGCTGCTCTAACATTAATCTCTAAACTATAAAGACAAATTGATAAATATGATGGCATTATTTGTGGCATTATTGCTCCAACAAAAGCTTTTACTCTTGTTGCTCCAACTGCTTCCATAGCCTCAAAAGGTCCCATGTCAACTGTTTCAATTTTTTCATATAGCATTTTTGTAACTATACCAAAAGTAAAGATAGATATTGCCACTGTTCCAGCAAAAGTACCTAATCCAAATATATAAGTTGCTATTAACGCAATTATTAATGTTGGTAATGTTCTTGTAATACTCATTATAACTCTAACTAAATTTAATACTATTTTAGATTTATTAATATTAACTGAACATAACATTGCAAAAGGAATTGCAACAAAGCTACCAATCATAGATCCTAAAATAGAAATCTTTATTGTTTCTATAAGCGGAGAAATAACCGCCTTTGCATAACTAAAATCAGGATGGAACATATCTTTTAATATAACAAAGAATTGATTCCCTCTCCTAATTATTGTTTCAAAATTAAAACCAGTTACATTGGCAGAAACTATTATTGCTAAAACTAATCCTAATATCACAAAAGGTGCAATTGGAGTTGGTGGTTGAATTTCTCTACCATCACTTAAAATAATCTTTTTTGGCTTAAAAATATTTTTTATTTTATCTAACATAATTAAGCCCCCATTACTTCATCAGCAGCTAATTCACGACCATATATTTGTTTTAATACTTCATTAGTTACATCTTTAGCTGCTCCGTCGTATACTATTTCTCCTGCTTTTATTCCAATAACTCTATCAGCATATTTTAATGCTAAATCAACGTGGTGAATATTAATTAATACAGACATATTTAATTCTTTATTAATCTTCTTAAAGTCATCCATAACTTGAGTTGCAGTTATTGGGTCAAGAGCTGCAACTGGCTCATCTGCAAGTATTATTTCTGGTTTTTGTGCTAATGTTCTAGCTAAAGCAACTCTTTGTTGTTGCCCACCTGAAAGTTGATCTGCTCTAACATACGCCTTATCTAATATACCTACTTTATCTAAAGCTTCTAATGCTATGATTTTATCTTCTTTAGAATATAATCCTATAATTGATTTCCATAATGGCATATCTGGAACTCTTGAAGTTAATACATTGTTTATTACAGTAGTTCTAGTTACTAAGTTAAATGATTGGAATACCATTCCTACTTTACGTCTAAATGTTCTTAAATCTTTACCTTTTAAGTTTTTTATCTCTTGTCCATTTACAATTAATGAACCTTCACTAATGTCATGCATTCTGTTAATTGTTCTTAATAATGTAGATTTACCTGCTCCTGATAAACCTATTATTGCTACAAACTCACCTTGATTTATTTCAAGTGATACATTTTTTAGTGCATGTAATCCATTGGGATAAACCTTATTTACTTTATCAAATTTAATCACGAGTGTCCCTCACATTCTAATATTATGTATTTTATGAATATATTGTATATTCTGCCCTTATATAAAAAATGAGTCCATGTTAAACATAAACTCATTTTTATATCTTTAATTACTACTGCATAGACTTAATTAATTCTTGTGCATCTCTTTCACCATCATAGTTAGCATCATCAGCTATTTCATAACCTTTGTGGCTGTAAATAGAGATGATCTTTTGTCCTTCTTCAGTATTACCTATGTTAATGAACGCTTTTTGAATAGCTTCTTTTAATTCTGGTGTCATTGAAGGATCTTTAGTTACTGATATTGTATCATTGTATATACCTTCAGTTACACCAATAACATTTGTTTCATCCCATATAGAATTTGTTCTTCCAAACTCTGAAGTCCATTGGTCAGCATAATCTAAACGAGCATCAGCATATGTTACCATTATATCAATTTGACCACTTGCTAATTGAGATAATGCTGTAGCATAGTTATCTAAAGCTACTTTACTTTGAAGGTCAGTTATTGATATTCCAAAGTTATCTTGTAATAAAAGGCTTGGATAAATATATCCTGCTGGTGAAGTTGTATTTGATGAAACTCCCCATGTAGCACTTTGAATATCTTCTAATGTTAACTCTTCACCATTATTAACTTTAGCTGCTAATTCTTGTCCTTTTTTACTTGGACCAGCTATTATTAATGATCTGTAGTAAGTAACTTTTTCGTCTGTATTTTCTGTTGGAGCTGTGTTCCAATCAGCAGCATATTCTGAATCATGACTTAATCCAAATCTTGTAGCTGTTAACGCAACATCTACTCCATCATCGTATAAAACATAAGTTCCACCAGGTATAAATCCAACTTGAGCTGTTCCTGAAGCTAAAGCTTCTCCAACTGCTTCAAAGCTTGTACCAACTTCAACTCTTACTTTTTCAAAATCAAATCCTAATGATGATAATTCATTCTTTAACATTTCTGCTAAAGGAGCTGTAGCACTTTGAATTTCTTCTGGATTTCTTGATGGAACAAAGTATACAACTAATTCATCATTAGTAGCTTTACTTGAACCACATCCAACAAACATTGACATACTTAGTACAAAAACTGAAAGTAATGCTAATATTTTTTTCATTTTTTCCCCTCCATCTTTTGTGATTTATTTTTTCTTTAGAATTATATCATCTTTTTCGATATTTTTATACTATTTTTTACACTTTATATTTTCTTATGCTTTTAATAGTATATTGCATAAATATAATAGTATATTACATAAACGTAATATACCCCAAAAATAAATTTGTAATATTATTTATTTTTCAGGGTATATATTTTCACTTAATATTAAATAATGGTCATTTCTCTAATTTTGCCTTGTACATAAATATATTATTAATATTTTTTACTTTAAGCTACCGGAACGTATTATGGAAATTAACAGCCATAAACCTAAAATAGCTGATACTATATATCCAACTACACCAATTATGGATATACCATGAATTTTAGGTCCAGGATTTGAGTTTATTATTATGGAGGAACCTACAATCATCCCTGCTATTATAAGAGAAAAAGATAATCTATTAATCATCTTGTTAAATTCATCCATATACTTGTTATTATCTATTTTTAAATTTACTTTTGCCCTACCTTTAGTAAGAGTATTAGTTAGCTCTACTAGTTTTTCTGGTATCTTTGAAACCTTATAACCCTTAATAAATAAATCTTCCTTACTAATATTATTAAATAAATATTTTTTACTATTATCTTTTACATAAGAAATAACTAGTGAAATAATGTTAACATCTGGTGATAGTTCTGCTATTATGCCTTCTAAAATTATCATACACCTAATTAGCATAGTAAACTCACTGGGAAGCCTTAAATTATTTTTCTTTGCAACATCCATAACTTCTTCTAATATTATTGATAGTTTTATATTCTTAATAGAAATAGTAAAATATTTATTATATAAATATTCAACGTCTTCATATAATTGTTCTCTCTTTACAGTTCCTGTCTGTATTCCAACATATAAAATAAAATCTACAACTATATCAATATCTTCAATAACTAAGCCAATAATTACATTATTTAATCTAGAAATAAACTCATTTGATAATTCTCCTATCATTCCAAAATCTATAAAGCATATCTTTCCATTGTTTATTAATATATTACCTGGATGTGGATCCGCATGAAAGAATCCATCCTCCATCACTTGTTTAAAATAAGAAATTGCCAATTCCTTTGCAAGCTTATCTCTATCATATCCATATTCATCTATAGCTTTTATATCATTAATTTTAAATCCATTTATATTTTCTAAGGTTAATACTTTTTCACCACTTAATTCATCAACTATATATGGAGCATATATGTAATCACTTCCTTGGTTTAGTTTTCTAAATCTTTTAATATTATTTGCTTCTAAGATAAAATCTAACTCATTTACTGTAGATTTTCTTATTTCCATTAATGTATCCTTTATATTTACAACAGATTCCTTAAAAATATGATCATATTTCTCACTTAAACCAATAAGTATATCTAAATCTATATACATTCTTTCCTTAATATTAGGTCTTTGAATTTTAATTACCACTTCACGGCCATCTTTTAATACACCAAGATATACTTGTGCTATAGATGCAGATGCAATTGGGTCCTTATTTATATAAAGAAAACTATCTATTAATTCCTTTGAAAATTCATCTCTAAAAATTTCTTCAAATTCTGAAAATTCCTCAATTGCTGCTCTATCCTGTAATTTAGATAATTCTTTAATATACTCTTCTCCTATTAAATCAGCTCTAGTACTTAATATCTGACCTATTTTAATAAAAGTAGGTCCAAGCTCCTCAAAAGCTTTCCTTAGGTTGGCAGGAGATTTTTTATCTTTTTTATTTTTCTTATCTACAATATAGCTTAATCCATATTTAGTAAAAATCCTTACTATTTCTTTAACTCTTTCTCCAGAAGTGTAAACCATAAAAAACCTCCCCTATAAATTTACTTTATGCGTTTTATTTCCTCTTCTAGTTCAACTACCCTTTCTTTTAATAAATCAAATTCAGTTCTTGATATGAAATTATATTCTGCAATTATTTTAAGTACTTCTTCCTTTGTAAGATATTTTTTATTATTATCATTTATAATAGAAGCCTTTTCCTTCATAGTTTTTCTTAATTCATCACCTATCTGCTTCCCTTCTTCTAATGTAAGCTTTCCCTTCTTTACCATATCATTTATTATTTCCATGGACTTTTCATAAGTTATTGATGCTGCTCCTATTCCAAGTAAAAATATTTTCTTAAATTCTTCCATCATAAATAAAACCACCTTTTAATTTTTTAACTTTTTTATATTTATTCCCTTTAATAAATTTATTAATACAATAAAAATCCAGAACATCAAAATCTCACTTTTTTCTTCTGATGTCCTGGATTATTAAGGTTACTATTTTTCTTTTATTATATATTATTATTTTAACATATTTTTATTCACTTATATGATTAAGTAAATATGGTTTTTTTATATTTTTTCTTACAAGAGCTACTAATTTAAATAACTAATGAAAATAGTAGCTAATCCTAAAAAGAAGAAAAATCCTAAAACATCAGTTACTGTGGTAACAAATACAGCAGATGCTAATGCTGGATCTACATTTACTTTTTTTAATATTACTGGAACTATAAAGCCAGCTATTGTGGCAACCACCATATTTAAAATCATTGCTGTACCTATAACTATACCAAACATAAAGTTTCTTTCCCATAGATAACCTATTACTGCAATGGCAGCACCTATGGCGATTCCTGTTGTAAACCCTACTAAAATCTCTTTTTTTAATATTCTTTTAGCATTTTCACCTGTAAGCTCACCTAAAGCTATACCTCTTACTATGATTGTTAATGTCTGTGTTCCTGCATTTCCTCCCATACCAGTAACTATAGGCATAAATGTTGCAAGTGTTACTACTTGTGAAATAGTTCCTTCAAAAATACCTACTACCGCTGAAGCTAAAAGTGCTGTAAGCAAATTTACCATCAGCCATGGAAGCCTACTTTTTATTGATTCTCTTAAGGTTCCATCAACTTTTTCTTCTTCATCTATTCCTCCTAGACGATGAATATCCTCAGTGGATTCATCTTTTATTACTTCCATGATATCATCAGCAGTTACTATCCCTAAAAGCTTTTCCTTTTCATCAACTACTGGCATTGATATAAAACCATACTTTTCAAAGGCATTGGCTACTTCCTCCTGATCCATATCATATCTTAAGGCTATAACATTAGTATTGGTTATTTCTGAAATTTTCATATCAAAATCAGTACATACTATATCTCTTAGTGATACTACACCTCTTAAAATCCTCTTCTTATCCACTACGTATAGATAATATATACTTTCAGCATCTGGTGCTTCCTTTTGAAGATATTTTAAAGTTTCCCTAATAGATTTATTTTCATCTATAGAAATAAATTCTGTAGCCATTATACCACCAGCTGTTTCTGGTTCGTAAGCTAATAACCTTTGGACATCTTTTCTATCTTCCGCATTTATTTTCTCTAAAACGGCTTCAGATTCTTTATCATCTAGCACTCCTATTAAATCTGTTATTTCATCTGAGGACATCTCATTTAAAATCTTCTTCTGTTTACTTTCAGGAAACTTCTTTAAAAGCTTATACTTTTCTTCATCATCATCTTCCTCTTCAATAACTGCTGCAATCATCCATTCTGGTAATCTATTTAATATTTTTCCTACTTCATTTTCATTTTCATGAATTGCATCTAAAATATCTGCTGGATGAATATCTTCAATTATTTCTGCCAACTCTTTATCAGTACCATGAATCAATATTTTTAATAATCTTTTTTCTGTCATTTCTAGATTCATTTTTACTCCTCCTTAAAGGCAGGAAGATTAAAGCTTGCCAGTGAGGCAAACCTCTTCTTCCATAGCTTTATTCACTTTTTTATTTTTACTCTTCAGCTTAATCGGACCAGATTCCATTTACCTCACCACCTTTCAAATATCTAAGCAAAAGTACAAAAGTGGCTAACGCCACGCTTCAGCGAAGGAAGCAACTTTTGTTAGCCAACCAAAAGGTTCTAAAAGAAAAATAAATCCTTACAAAAATTTAATTAATTTATTTTTCTTTTACGGTTCTTTTGGGGCACTATAATTTTCTTTTTAACGCATTAGTAACGACATATATTAAGAAATGGTTAATCTATTAGTATTCCCTATGCTAAAAATTTTATACTTTCCTAAGCGTTAAAAAAAGACTTTTCAGCTCACTTAAGCTAAAAAGTCTTATAATCCATAATAATAAAAGTTCTATTCTTACTAAGCATTATATAGCTTAATTTGTAGAGCTTTAGCACTATAGAGCTTTGACTTTTCGTCAGCTACATTAAAAATTACCTTGGCGATAATTCTTGTTAACCCATTGGAATCTCTCGATTTTTCTGGGTAGCAGCATGTATCTTTATAGGAGCCTCACCTAACAAAATTAATTTTTCTTTTTCTACATTCATATTATGCCTATAAAAATTAAATGTCAATGCTTTTATTATCTTTATAAGGATTTACATGTACCATACAATGCTTTATCATAGGTATCTTTTTTTCTACTTCATCATGTATCCTTTCAGCTATGTCATGTGCATCCTCAAGACTTTGCTTACCATATGCTGATATTTCAATATCAGCATAAATTCTTGAGCCAAAAACTCTTGTTTTTAATGAATCTAACTGTATAACGCCTTCTTGTTCTAATATTACATCCTTAATCTTATTTATAGTTTCATCATCGCAAGAAGCATCAATAAGTTTATATATAGAGTCTTTAAATATATCATATGCTACTTTTATTATTAATAAACATATTATAATAGATGCTATGGGATCAAGTATTGGAAATTTTATTCTTGCACCTAATATTCCTATAAAACTTCCTACTGAAGATAATGCATCTGATCTATGATGCCATGCATCAGCCTTCAGTGCTCCTGAATTTATTTTTATGGCTGCTGCTCTTGTATACCAATACATCCATTCCTTTACAACTATTGAAATAACAGCAGCAATTAAAGCTAAGCTTCCTGGTGCTGCAAGATTTCCTTCTATACCAGCAATTATCTTATTAATTCCACTTAAACCAATTCCTATTCCTGTAGCTAAAAGTATTGCTGCTAAAATTATCGCTGCTATACATTCAAATCTCTCATGTCCATATTGGTGCTTTTCATCACTTTCTTTATGAGCTATATTGAAACCTATAATAACTATAATTGTACTAAATACATCAGATGCTGAATGGACTCCATCAGAAATCATAGCTCCAGAACCAGCAATTATCCCTGCAGCAACTTTACCTATAGATAATATTGTATTAATTATCATACTTACTACCGAAACTCTCATTGCAATACTCTTATGATCTTTTGCCTTATTATCCATTAATTTTCCTCCAATCTTTATTTTAAATAAAAAAAGATAATGACTTTTCCACTTAGGAAATCATTATCCCGCAAATACTTTAAATTTGCTGTTCATATGAACCTGGTAATATATCTTATTACCTGATAAAATGTATTATTTTTTCCCCTTTTTTGATAATTTATATTTAATTTCATTCTATTCAACTTCTATATTAAAGTTACTAAAAATAAAAAAATACTTAATTGTTAACTAAAATAATTATTTTGATTGACAAACTATTTTGTTAAATATATACTTTTAAATGTATTTTATTTACATTTATTGAAACTATTAACTTGTGCAAAAGGGGGAAATTTTATGATTATTCAAACTAAAACTAATACAAGAGATTTAACAAAAATCACTTTACTTATTGCTCTATTATGTATTTCTTCATACATAATTATTCCATTACCATTTTCACTAGCCAGCATTACAGCTCAAACTATTATTATTAATCTATTAGCATTTTTACTTAAACCTAAACAAGCTTTTACTGTAGTTGGTGTATATCTTTTACTAGGATTAATTGGTATACCTGTATTTTCTGGTGGAACTGGCGGTCCTGGTAGATTATTCGGTCCAACAGGTGGCTATCTTTTTGGCTATCTAGCTGCTGCAACCATTATATCTTATCTCAAAGGAAATTCTTTTAAGACCATAAAATGCTTATTGTTATCCATATTAGTTGGCATGCCTATTATTTATTTTTTAGGTGCATCCTATATGAAGCTTTTAACTGATATGGATCTTAAAACAACAATAGCTACTGCAGTGATTCCTTTTATTCCTCTTGATATTTTTAAATGCTTTTTTGCTACATTCATTGCAAAAGCTTTAAATAAATTTATATATTAAAAACTTCTGGAGGATGAAATGTCTATAAAAAGCAATATTTTAAAAGAACTAGAAAAAAATAAAGATAAATTAATTTCTGGCAGCAAGCTAGCTAAAAACTTAAATGTCTCTCGAACATCAATATGGAAATATATTGAGGAATTACGTGAAGAGGGTTATGAAATTAAAGCCATTCCCAATAAAGGTTATTCACTTTCAAGTAAAAATGATTTAATTTCCGCAGAAGGAATTTCTAACTACTTAAAAGAAAATCATATGTCTATATCTATTCATACTTTTAAAAGTGTTACTTCTACCAATGAAATCGCCAAACAATTAGCGCTAGAAGGGGCACCTCATGGAACAGTTGTCATTGCAGAAGAGCAAACAGCCGGCAAGGGAAGAATGGGCAGAAGCTTTTATTCCCCATCAAAGAGTGGAATTTACATGAGTATAATTTTAAGACCTAATCTCAAGGTGTGTGATTCAGTATTAGTTACTACAGCTGCTTCTGTAGCAATTTGTAAAGCCATTGAAAACATTACTAATATAAAGGCCCAAATCAAGTGGATTAATGATATAGTAATTAATTATAAAAAAGTATGTGGAATATTAACGGAAGCTGTCACTGACTTTGAAACAGGTAATATTCAGCATATTATCATTGGTATTGGTATAAATTTCACCACTGAAAAAGATTCTTTTCCTTTAGAAATTCAACCTATAGCAACTTCACTTTTTAATAAAGAAAATTGTAATACTACTCGAAACCATTTATGTGCTGAAATAATTAATGAAATACTTTTTATGATAAATGAAATTAAAAATTATAATTTTATTAATGAATATAAAGCAAGAAGCATCATTCTAAATGAAAAGATAAGTTTTACAAAAAATGGTGCAACCAATTTTGGAACTGCCATTGATATAAATGATGATGGATCTCTAGTTGTAGCAAAGGATAACGGAGAAACTGTAATTTTAAACACTGGTGAAATAAGTATTAGGAGGATTGCTAATACTTATTGAGCTTAAAAACAAAGTATTAAATTATAAAATTCTTAAATAATAAAGCTCTGCAAAAAAGCAGAGCTTTATTATTTATTTCCAACCCTTTTAATATAACTTATGTAAATATTATGAATACTATATAATTATAAAATTTAATTTATGGAGGTTAATTAAAATGATAATACATTATGTTTTATTGGCTACTGATGGATATGTATATTTACCACAGTCACCAGATCCATGTTCCGACTTAAAAAAGAAATTATATGTTTTCGGCTTTGTAGGAGGCCTTTTCAAAGTTACTAATGGAAATAAAACTGAATATATTAATAATAAATTAGATTGGACAAATCCTGATAATTGTAATGCTTCTTTCTGATATTGATTCAAAATGGCATGATACTGTAGAAGCACAAAAAACTTACTATGCTCCAGACTTTAAACCTGATTTTTGGTTAGTCAATGGCCGAGCATACCCTGATACTTTAAAACCACATCCTCTTACAATAACCAGTCCTAATGCAAATACTAATCTTACTCAATTAAACTATGAATCTTACGTTCATATTAAAACTAATGATAAAGTACTTTTTAGAATGATTAATATGGGATATGCAGCTGTTCCTTGGCATATTCACGGATGACATTTCCAAGTAATAGGTAAAGATGCCTCTCCTAGTCCATTCCTGGCAATTTCCGAAAGCCTTATGAATATGAATATGAACATGGGTATGTGTAACTCTTCCTATATGGAACATGAATTACTTGAAAGTGGCTTTACTGCTAATATTGCATCAGGTGAAACCTATGATTTATTAATTACTGCAACAGATAAAAGAAGTGAATATTTAAATTATATAAAAAAAGGGCAAAATGGACTTTCTTCACTTTGTAAGCAAGTTTATGAACTTACTCAAATAGATTCAAACTCCATTGCTAATATTCCTACCAATCCAATTGGACAATGCCCTAATTTAAATACAACTAATATTTTAGAAATCTGTAATGATAAAAATAACTCTTACTTCTTTCCTCAATTTTATCCTATGCATAATCATGACGATTATAAAGTTACTAATCAAGGTGTATATCCTGGTGGACAACTTACTTTAATTCAAACTGACGCACCTACTAAATAAATACTTCTTACAAAATAAGTGTTGAATAAAAATAACATTTTATTCAACACTATGTTGCTTATTATTATCCTTGTGAAATCCTCTTTATTTCGTCCATTATTTTTCCTAAATCTATTTCTAAAATAGCTTTTGCTTCATCATCTACAATAATTTCTTCTTTTTCTTTATTTAATACCACAAAGGACACACCATATTTTCTTTTAACGGAAAGTATATAATCATCTGATCCTAATCTTTCATATACTTCTTTTATTTTTAAAGATATTTTTTTCATTTCATCCATACTTAAAAAACCGCTATCAATCATTTCTTTAAAAACCATTAAAGCTAACAAAGACTTCTCATCATATTTTTCATTACTTCCCATAAACTCCTCAAACAAATTCACAATAGATGAAGAAACAATATTTTTATCTATTATATAAGTTTTATTTATTAATATATCCTTTATATTTTTTGAAAACTTATAGGCTAATTCATCTAAAGATATTCCATCTTTACATTCCAAAATAGTTTGAACTCTTTCTATTATTTTTTTTCTCGGGAAAAATGTCTCCTGCCCTGTAGAAACACTTTTCTTTATAAACCATTCTTCTGGAATTAATTTTTTTCTTTTCCATCTGTATAACTGACCATAGGAAATACTCATTTCATTTAATAGATCTTTTTTTGATATTAATTCATCTTGCATAATTATCACCTTTTACTGGCACCTTTTCTTTAAGTTATTTAATAGAAACAAACTCTTCAACTTTACTTTTCTTGTCTATTTCTATACTGCCAGTATATTCTACCATTTTTATTCTGCAATTTTCTCCTATTTTTATATTATGTCCTCTTACTAAATCACATTTTACATTTTCAAGCTCAATAGTATCTCCTTCAATAAGTTCACAATTTAACCCTTTTCCAGAATTAAATCTAATAATTCCAAATAAAATAACATTATTTCTATCTTTAATAGTTATTTCTGAACCACCTATTTCTTTAATATATCCACTTGGGTCATTTAGATAAATCTTATCTCCAGATAATAATCCCTTTATGTTTGCACTACCACTTATGGTAACTTCAGTACCCTCACAATTCCCCTCTACTGAAACACTTCCTGAAACACATATGCTTTCTCCAATAACATTCCCTGCAATTTTACTGCTTCCACTTATAACTACATCATTTCCTTTAAGATTACCTTGAAATTTTGCACTTCCACTAATCTTTAAGAACTCCTTCACTTCTACATCTTTATAAAAGCTAGAACTACCACTTACTTTTAAATTATTAGCTTTAATCTCCCCCTTACAGCTAGCTGAACCTGAAATTTTAATATCATTACAATCCACATCACCTAAAATACCTCCTGACCCTGATATCCTTATATCATTGTAAACCCCTGATGAAATGCTGCCTGAGCCTGATATTTTCATATCTGATTTATTTTCCATAATTACCTCCTGTGTAACATTGTTACGTTATATTTGAAAAAAATTTCTTTTATCACTTTTATTTCCTGTTAATTTCATTTTAGCGTAACATTGTTACATTGTAAAGTGCTTTATTTTTTATTTATAAAAAAGTGCTATAAACATTTTTATGGCACTCTCTCCCTCTGTTTGCATTATAAATATATATAACTTTAGAAATATCAGCTATAGCATCTGCTGCATACTCCACTACATCACTTAAGAAAATAATTATATACGGATTATCCATAAATACAATTCCTTCATCATTAACAACCTCATCATAATTACCTACATTATGAGCCACCCTCTCTCCCTCTATATTTACCATCTTTCCTCCCTCCAACACATTCTTCAATATATTAATCACATTTATTTGTATTGAATTTTTATACTATTTTTACAATTAATTTATTTATTTATTTTCATATAATAAAGGCTTTATATAAAACATATAAAGCCTTTATTATATGAATTAACTATTTCTCCCCCATTAACATGTATAGTTTGCCCTGTTATATAAGAAGCTGCCTCTGACGCTAAAAATACATACGCTCCAGCACATTCAACTGGCTGACCCGCTCTACCCATCGGTGTATTATTACCAAACTGTGGTATTTTATCAGCGCTAAAACTAGAAGGTATAAGAGGAGTCCATATAGGTCCAGGCGCAACAGAATTCACCCTTATACCTGTCTTTCCTTTAGTCAAAGCCATTGATAAAGACCTTGTAAGGGTAAGAACAGCTCCTTTAGTCATAGAATAATCTATCAATGTCTCATTTCCATGAAAAGCAGTAACAGATGTGGTATTTATTATACATCCACCACTTTTTAAATATTTCATTGCTTCTCGTGTCATATAAAACGTTCCATACACATTAGTTTTCATAGTTTTATCAAATTGTTCATCTGTAAGCTGTTTGATATCTGTACATTCATATTGAACAGCTGCATTATTTACCAAAATATCAATTTTGCCATATTTTTTCATGACAAGTTCCATAACTTCTTTACAAAAATCTACTTGGGCTATATCTCCCTGTATAATAGTGCATTCTCCACCACCTGCTTCTATTATCTCTTTGGTTTCTTCTGCGTCTCTTCTTTCATCATAATAAACTATTATAACTTTTGCACCTTGATGAAAATAAGCTATAGATACAGCTCTACCAATACCACTATCACCACCAGTGATTATAGCTACCTTATCTTTTAAAAGATCACCTTTTTTTATATATTTATCATCATAATAAATAGGCATAGGTGTCATTTCATATTCATTTCCCGGATGCTTTTCTTGATGCTGAAGGGGAAAAGCTTTTGGAAATTCCATCTTTATCACTCCTTTCACGATTATAACTTTTAGTATTCCCTTCCGTTAAACAAATAATTAATATAAACAAATTATTTTTGTATTTTTTTACCATTTATTTTATAATATATTCATACTTTTAGAGGAGGTTTTTAAATGAATTTTCAAACCAAAATAATAATTTTCATTTTAGGTTTAATTCTTTTTTCTATAGCTATATTAACAATAATCTGCAGCACATATTTCTTTTACGCTCTAACAAGAAAAGGGCTATCTAAGATGAAGAAAAAAATTTTAACTTTTAAGAACATTCCTTCAGCAGAAAGTTTTAAACCATTCATAGACCATAATTGGTTTAAAAACCATAACGCTTCACAACTTCATATAACATCTTATGACAACTTAAAACTTTCAGGCATTTTTGTAAGAAATGCTAAACCATCAAAAAATATCGTTATTCTCTCACACGGCTATACAGCTTCAGCTTCAGCAATGTTATGTTATACTTCATATTATTATAATAAAGGTTTTAATATACTTTCAGTGGATAATAGATGTCACGGAGAAAGTGAAGGAAAATACTTAGGCATGGGGTATTTAGATCATTTCGATATACTTAAATGGATAGATAAAAGCAAAGAGATCTTAGGCAACGATTGCAAAATAATCCTCCACGGCGTATCAATGGGAGCAGCAACAGTATGTATAACAGCTGGCGATAACCTTCCTAAAAACGTAAAATGCATCGTTTCCGATTGCGCTTATGATAGAATTGCTGTTGTATACAAACATGTAATAAAATCTTCAACAAAAATTTTAGCTACTCCAATAATCAAAGGAACTAGCTTAATCTGCAAACTATTGGCTGGATATTACTTTTCAGATGCTGCACCTATAAATTTCGTTAGCAAAACTCCTGTACCAATTCTTTATATCCACGGAGATAAAGACACCTTTGTACCTTCTTATATGGTTGATAATTTATTTAATGCAACTCCAACAGATAAACGAGATATTCTTTTAATAAAAGGGGCTGGTCACGGCGAATCCGTCATAATAGATAATCAATCATACTTTAATAAAATTGATAATTTTATAGACAAAATCTTATATATATCCCAATAAAAAAAAAAAAAAAAATTAATGAGGTATATTTTTTAACTATACCTCATTTTCTTCAGCACCCAGACAGAAATACTCTTATCACTAACATAAAACATTCCTATACCACTCTTATTTATTTTCACTTCTTCTTTCCTTCTTCCCATTATATCAACAAATACTCTTTTCTTAAACTTCTCTCCTATATACATCTCCTTATAACCATCACCATTATTAGATATAATTACAGCTATACCTGAATCCTTTAATTCATCAATCCCACCCCTAGTCCATCCAACTATATTACAATCATCAAAATATTCTTTTTCTTCCCCATATGCCAAATTCTTTCTTATATCCAACAGTTTCTTAAGTCCTTCTACCACTTCTTTATTACCACTTTTATCAGCATAATAATCATCATAAAAAATACAAGGATAACCTGCTTTTCTTAACAAAATAAGACCATAAGCTATTAATTTAAACCATTCAGCAACTGTCGACTCTAAAGACGCGCCTTTTTCTGTATCATGATTATCCACAAAAGTAACAGCTTTCACCTCATTTCGCTCTACCAATGTACCTTTAAATATATTTCTCATATCATAATTACAATTATGGGAAGCCTCATAAAAATTATAATGAAGAGGAACATCAAACAAGGACATAACTCCATCTGTTTTTTCAATATACCTTAGTAACACCTCTACATCACCATGCCAATATTCCCCTACAGAAAAAAGTTCCTTACCTGTATATCCCCTCATGCATTTTATCCATTTTTTATAAAACCCAGCACTTATATGCTTTATAGCATCTAACCTCATACCATCAATTCCTGTAACGGATAAATACCATTTTCCCCATCTCTCAATTTCATTTAGAACATTTTCATTAGAGAAGTCTATATCACACCCCATTAAATAATCGTAATTTCCATTTTCATCATCAACATCCACACTCCAATCTTTACCCTTAAATTTATATATAGATTTTTTCTTAGAATATTCATCATAATCAACAGCAGTAAAACATCGATAATCCCATTTAAACTCAGAGTATTTGTTATCCCTACCAGCAAATTCAAAACCAGTCCAGCCACATATAATCTTTTCTTCATTTATAACTTTATTCCTATCATATTGCTGCACTTCTTGACAATTGATTTCTTCCGTAAAATCAGCACCCATTTTATGATTCAAAACTATATCTCCATAAACTTGAATATTATATGAATGAAGCTTTTCTATAGCTTGTATATATTCTTCCTTATTTCCATACTTAGTTTCTTTAGATCCTTTTTGATAAAATTCACCTAAATCATATAAATCATATACAGAATATCCTACATCATCACTGCCACCCATTCCTTTATACGCCGGCGGAAGCCATATTGCAGTTATTCCTATATCCGATAGTTTTTTTGCTTCATTATATATTCCATTCCACAACTTACAGCCACTAGGCAAAAAATATTTAAAATATTGCATCATCGTTCCATTAAACATAAAATACCACACTCTTAATTTTTAATACTTTATCTTAATCTTGGACAAATTATACATTTTTTAAACAAAACAAAAAAGGAACTTGAAAATTCAAGTTCCTTTTTTGGTGGCTTACCGGGGAATCGAACCCCGGACACCTTGATTAAAAGTCAAGTGCTC
>OCAA01000439.1_pt1 | contig 39705 bp, 39 predicted proteins | sample 1538241 | NCBI WGS metagenome assembly OCAA01 (sample SAMEA2580241, study PRJEB22360) | human gut metagenome | biome: human gut; feature: human-associated habitat; material: faeces | place: Denmark | collected 2008/2010
TAGAAATATGGTCATTGTTTTATTGACCGTTGAAGTTGTAATCTCTTTATTAGTCTATATGTTTTTTCCAAGTACCATTGCTTTTGCATTAATGGTTTATATATTTATAAAGAATATTTTATGTAGTATAGCAATATACTATATTCATCAAACCATTGTTGAAAGTAATTATAGTGTTCAAGATGCTTTACACGCTGAAGCTAAAAATGCTTTGATTTTTGGTGGTATTGGGCTTATTAAATATGATGAAAATAGAAATATTGAATGGGTCAGTGATTTACTTTATGAACTTGGTTTACGTGTTGTAGGCAAGAAATTACTCGAATGGCAACCCTTGCTTGCTACATTATTTGAAGATGATGACGTACGTACAATTGATATCAATTCAAGAAGATATGAAGTTTATAATTCAAAAGCAACACGTTTACTTTATTTGAAAGATGTCACAGATCTTACGACAATTCAAAAAGAATATACAGATCAACAACTTTGCGTAGCTTATCTTACAATTGATAATTATGATGATTCAATTGAGTATGCCGATGAACAAAAATCAGTTATGATTGAAACAACATCAAGACAAATGATTTTTGATTGGGCAAAAGATAATGGAATTATTTTAAAAAGATATAAAGAAGATGGTTATTTAGCTATTTTCAATGAAAGAATTTATCGTAAACAAGTTGAAGTTCATTTTAGTATTTTAGATGAATTTAAAACGAAAATGGAAGAAATTGGTGCCGTAATGTCTTTATCTATAGGGATTGGTAGAGGCTCAAAGGTTTTAAGAGAACTCGATGAACTTGCTTTTAGTGCCATTTCTTTATCTTATTCAAGAGGTGGAGACCAAGTTGCAGTTAAAACATTAGATGAAGAAATTCGTTATTTTGGTGGTAATAGTGAAAATAGTGAAAAAGCGAATCGTGTAAGAGCACGTGTTATTTCACAAACACTTGCGAGTTTAATTAAACAAAGTGAAAATGTGCTTGTAATGGGACATAAACAATCTGATTTAGATTCATTTGGAGCATCGCTTGCCATTAAAAAGTTTGTGGATGCTTTTGAAAAACAAGCTTATGTTATTTTAGATGAAAGCTCCTTGGAAGAAAAAACAGGAAATATTGCACGTAAGTTGATGAAAGAAGATATGTATAAAGGATCTATTATTTCACCAATGAAAGCAATGGATTTAATAAATGAAGAAACACTTTTGATTTGTGTGGATAATCATAAACCAACTCTTGCGATTAGTGAAGAAGTTATTGACAAAGCAGATAAAGTCGTGGTTATCGATCACCATCGTCGAGGGGAAGATTTTATGGATTCACCGATTTTAACATATCTAGAACCAGCTGCTTCATCGACAGTAGAACTTATTGTTGAACTTTTTGAATATCAAAGAGTAGAAATAGAAGTTTTACCAATGGAAGCAACTGTCATGTATGCGGGAATGTTAATTGATACAAACTATTTTAGAACCCATGTGGGTTCAAGAACATTCCAAGTGGCTTCTAAGTTAAAAGAAATGCAAGCAAATGTTTCTAAAGCTTATGAAATCTTACAAGATGATTATAAGACAACTTTAGAAAAGATGAATATATCTGCCAATGCTTATCGTTTTGGTAATGATGCACTTATTGCTTATGGAAATGAAGAAGATATTCATACACGACCACTTCTTGCAAAAGTTGGAAATGAGTTATTAAATATTTCAGAAATTAAGGCGGTATTCGTTGTAGGACGTATTGATAAAGATAAGATTGCGATTTCAGCAAGATCAAAAATGGGTATTAATGTTCAACTTATTATGGAAAAATTAGGGGGCGGAGGTCATTTTTCAATGGCCGCTTGTCAAGTTGAAGAAAAGAGTATAAAAGAAACAATCAATAAGCTTGAAGAAGCGATTGATCAATATTTGGATGAAAGAGGGTAAAAAGGATGAAAGTAGTTTTATTAGAAGATGTTAGAAAAGTAGGTAAAAAAGGAGATGTTGTGACAGTATCTGATGGATATGGACAAAACTTCTTAATTAAAAATAAACTTGCAGTAAAAGAAACACCTGCATCTAAAAAAATCTTAGAACAACAAAAAGAAGAAGCAAGATTACAAGATATTGAAAATAAAAAGAATGCCGAAGCATTAAAAGAAAAAATTGAAGGTATTACTTTAGAATTTGTTTTAAAATCTGGTAAAGATGGAAAAACATTTGGGAGTGTTTCAACAAAACATATTGTTGAACAATTAAGAGAAAAATATGATATTAGAGTAGATAAAAGAAAATTCATCAATGCTCATCCAATTGGAGCGTTAGGTTATTCAAATTTAAAAGTGGAACTATATAAGGGAGTTATTGCAACAATTAGAGTTCACTTATCTGAAAAATAGGAGGGATAGAGATGCCTAGAGTTTTCCCACATGATTTAGAAGCAGAACGTTCACTTTTAGGAGCTATGCTTATTTCTAAAGATGTTTGCCAAGATATCTTAAATAAGTGTGTGGAAAGTGATTTTTATGAAGAATCGCATAAGTTTTTATTTACAGCGATGAGTGAGCTTTCAAGACAAATGATTCCTGTTGATGTGACAACCGTCACATCTTATCTTTTAGATCATAATCAATTGGATAAAGTAGGTGGTGTTGAGTACTTACGTGTTTTAAGTGATTCGGTGCCTACTTTAGCACATAGTGAATATTATTTAAAAATTATTCATAATAAAGCAATCTTAAGAAAAATCATTAATGAAACAACGCGTATTGCGGAAGGGGCTTATGGTGATATTGAAGATATTGATGGTTTTATCGATGATAGTGAAAAAACCATGCTTGCCATTACGCGAGATCGTAATGCAGGTGAATTCGTAGATGTTAAACATGTTATTCGTGAAGTAACAGATCGTTTAAATAAGCTACAAAGTATTGATGGAAATATTTCGGGTATACGTACGAAATTTAGAGATCTTGATAAGATTACCTCTGGTTTACAAAAGGGTGATTTAATTATTTTAGCGGCTCGTCCTGCCATGGGAAAAACTGCCTTTGCTTTAAATATTGCTCATAATGTGGCTTATCAAGCCGAAGAACCAGTTGCTATCTTTTCATTAGAAATGCCTGCTAGTCAGTTAGTACAAAGAATTATCTGTTCCATGGGAGGAATTGAAGGCTCTACTATGCGAACAGGTGAAATTTTACGTACAAATGCGAATAAATATTATGCAGCGGCTGAAAGAGTCAGTAAATGTAATTTATACATAGATGATACACCTGGTGTAAAAATCAATGAAATTGTCGCAAAGTGTAGAAAATTAAAACAAGAACATGGTTTGCGTTTGATTGTTATTGATTATCTTCAATTAATTACTGGAAGTTCCAATAATCGTGAATCAAGACAACAAGAAGTTTCAGATATTTCAAGACAATTAAAAATGCTAGCCAGAGAATTAGACGTTCCTGTTATTGCTTTATCACAATTATCACGTTCTGTTGAACAAAGACCTAATAAACGTCCGATGATGTCCGACTTACGTGAATCAGGAGCTATCGAACAAGATGCCGATATCGTTACTTTTATTTATCGTGAAGGCTACTATAAAGCTAGTGAAGGTAAAGAGGAAGAAGATAATGGTTTAACAGAAATTATTATCGCTAAACACAGAAATGGGGCAACAGGAGAAGTCAATCTTGCCTTTGAAAAGAATTTCAGCCGTTTTAGTGATTTAGCGCCTATTGGTCCAGATGGTGGTGGCCAAGGGGTAAGAGATGTAAGAGGTTAGGAGAGAATAAAATGTATCACCAATATCGTGAAGGATATATAGAAGTTATATGTGGATGTATGTTTGCGGGTAAAACAGAAGAATTAATTCGTCGTATTAATGTTTTATCCTATGCTAAACAAAAAATACTTGTTTTCAAACCAAAAATAGATGATCGCTATTCAGAAATAGAAATTGCTTCTCATTCAGGAAGAAAAGTTCCTTGTTATGCAATTGATGATCCTGAAGAAATCTTAGATAAAGTCACAGATGATGTACAAGTTGTTGCCATCGATGAAGTTCAATTCTTTGATTCAAAAATTGTGGATGTGTGTGAATATCTTGCAGATAAAGGTGTTCGTGTCATGGTTGCAGGACTTGATAAAGACTTTAGAGGAGAAGCATTTGGTGTGATGCCAGAACTTCTTACACGAGGAGAATTTGTTACAAAGCTTACAGCTGTTTGTGCAAAATGTGGTTCACCAGCAACACGTACACAAAGACTTGTTGATGGTAAACCAGCATCTTTCGATGATCCTGTTGTTTTAGTAGGAGCAGTGGATCATTATGAACCAAGATGTCGTCATTGTCATGAAGTGGTCAACAAACCAATAAAAATTAAAAAAAGACTAAAAAGTTCACAATAAATTAACATTAACATATTATTATAAGGGTGTAAAAGAAAACCTCCCCTTAATATAAACAAAGAAAAGGCACATACTTCGGTATGTGCTTTTTTTTATTGCTATATATCGTTAAACGATATAGGAGATGAAACAAATGCCAAAAAGAGAAATGGAAGTATTAACCCCACAAATGTATTATGTATTACTTGTTTTACATCAACCGATGCATGGTTATGAAATCATGAATGAAATTACCAAAATAACAAATGGGGAAATCACTGTAGGAGCTGGAACTTTATATACTTTATTACCAAAATTTGAAAAAGAATGTTATATCCAACTTGTTAAAGTTGAAAATAATAAAAAGATTCTTGATTGACCACTTGTCACAGGTTTAATGAAATCACTTAGAAAAATCATAAAAATGATTTTAACACCTAAAAAAAGAAGTTAAACCTTGGTTTCATCACATCTTTGCTTTCTCTTCTTTGATATAATACTTTATGAGGTGATCATAATGTCTATAAGCAAACGTAAACCAAAGAAGGATTCTATGATGCAAATCATCAATAAATATAGTCATAATCATAAAGCTTGTGTTGACTATTTCTTCAATATGAAATGGCCTACGGGTTTCTACTGTGAAAAATGTGGATGTGTTCATTATTACTTCTTAGAAAACAGAAATGTTTTTGAATGTGCCAAGTGTGGTCATCAGCATTATCTTTTTGCTAGGACTATCTTTCAGGACAATAAGTTGCCACTTTTCAAGCTCATATTGGGTTTATATCTATTCTTTTCTGCAAATAAAGGCTGTTCAGCAATAGAAATGGCTTCACAGTTGAATGTCAACTACAAGACAGCGCTCAAGCTATGCAGAAAATGTCGTGTTCTCATGACATTATCAAATAGTGAAAAGATACTGGATAGCATGTACTATGAAGCGGATACTATCTATATTGGTGCCAAAACAGAAGAAAAGCCCAGGAATGGCTACTGAACAGCAGCCAGTATTCATGATAGTATCAACAGACAAGGAAAATGAATATCCAAAATATATCAAGCTTTCAGTCATTCCAGTAGACAACAAGAACTTTATTCATAAGTTCTTTCATATGAGAGCGAAAATATCTACTGAAAGAGTATTGAACACAGATGGAAAAACGACATTTTCTGATTTATCAAAGGAACTGACATTAAAATCAGAGAAAATAGTATACAGTGAAACAGAGCACAGACTCAAATGGCTAGATATCATTGCGGGAAATATCAAGAATAATATTGTTGGAATATATCATGGTGTTACCAAAAGATCGTTGCCACTCTTCTTGCACGAACAGGAATGGCGCTTCAATCATAGATATACAGGCACACATATAATGGAAAAGATTTCAAAATACATTACAAAATCTTTTCCTATAGATTCAGAAAAATTATCCAAAATTTTGGAATTATCTGAATTGTATTTTTCACCCTGTGCCTGATGGTCAATCAAGAAAAGATTTATCAAATTACAAATTTAGGGAAAAAGAAATTACAAAAAGAAAAAGAAAGAATGCTTAAACAAATTTCATTATTAGATCAAATAGGAGGATAAGCTTATGAAATACAAATATGTCTTAAGAAATAGTTTGTATTTAGATGAAGAATTACAAGATTATTTTAATGAGATGTCAAAAAATGGTTGGCGTTTAGATTTTGTGGGTTATTATTATCGTTTTATAAAAGATGAACATACTTATAAGTATCAAATAGATTACACACCTGCATCTAATGAGTATGACGATTTATTGGAAGAAATAGGGTATCATGAGGTTGATAATTCATTTGAAGGGTTTAAAGTATTAGAAAATGAAAATGTTGAAGCACCTGATTTAAATACTGAATTTGTCTTTGATAAAAATAATAAAATTAATCAATTTAAAAAGAAAAGATATTTAATTTACCCAATATTAGTGATTTTCTTATTTTGGCTAGGTAAATTATTTATTAAAGACTTTATTGAGATTGGGGAACCAGCTTTTTATTATGAGGGCTTAAGTTCTTTTGGATTTGGGATCGTTTTTATCTTTTTAGCAGTCATATTACTCTTTATTACCATTTTAAATTTTTCTATTCTTTATGCTTTAAAGGTGGATAAAGATTTAAATAGATTAAAGAAAATAAATAAACTAAAAGATAATCTAACAATTATTTTTAGTGTTATAACTTTAATAAGTGGAATCGTTTATTTATGTTATTCTGTATTTCATTTTAATTTGAAATTTATTGTTTATATGATACTTGTATGTATCGTTGGTGTGTTTTTATCACGTTTTGTGGACAGTAAATATAATAGTGCTGTTGCCGCATTTGTAGCAATAGCTCTTTGTGGATTGATTTTTCCAGCTAATAATATGCAAAATAATGAGTCGTTTTTTGAAAGCTGGACTGTTAAGACAAAAATCACAAATTATGAAAAGAAAGTAGACTATACAACCAGTGATTATCCACAATTGAATGTTTAAGTTAAAAAGCCACAATATAAAGATGAAATTTTAAAATATGTCATTATTAAAACCGAACATGACACAAGAGATAATTTAAATTATGAAAAAGTAGTAAAAACAAAATCAAATATTTCATGGGACAGTAATAAAACACATTATTATCATTATGAAAAAGCAATTCAGTCCTTTAATAAAAAAGGAAATACATATGATAATGGGATGTATGAAATTAAAGTTTTGAAAAATAGAATTATTACGAAATATATTGGCGATAAATAAGAAATTCTATCTTGATAACAATTTATCGTAGGACTATAATATTCGCGGTGAGAAATATGGAAAATTATGACGAAGTTGAACAGAATGTTGAACAATTAGAAAATGAATTAGAAGAAGTTGAAGAAGAACTTGAACAAAAAGAAGAAGGCTTTCTAGAATGTGAGCGTTGGCGTTGTTTCTTGTTGTTGATTACCGTAGGTGGGTTCTTTGGCGCTTATACTTTTTCTGTTAAAGGTGGTGTTTTTTGTAATGCCCAAACAGCGAATATTGTTTTATTTGGGATGGCTTTGGGAAATATGGATTGGTCAAGAGCGGCCTATTTATTGATTCCTATTAGTTCTTATTTTATTGGAACCATGGTTTCAGAATATTTAGCTTTAAAAATAAAGAAGTATAAAAAGCTAAGATGGGATACTATTTTAATTGGCGTTGAAATTATTACTGTTATTATTTTAGGACTACTTCCTAACAGTGTTCCAGATCAGGTCTTCCAAGTAACTATCAACTTTATTTGTGCAATGCAGTTTAATACTTTTAGACAAGCAGAAAAGGTAGGAATGGCAACAACTTTTGTTACAAATCATATTAGACAAACAGGAAGTTTCTTTGTACGTTGGTTAAGAAAAAGACATGAAAGGAAATATTTAAGTCGTTCTTTAAGACATTTATGTATGATTTTATGTTTTATTGGAGGAGCTATTTTCTCAACTGTTTTATGTGCTTATTTTAAAGATCGTGCTATTTGGGGTGCTCTTATTTTCTTGATTATTTTACAGGGTGACTTATTATATGCAGATTTAGTTAAAGAAAAAGAATTATTAGATCAAGTTCCAAATGGGCATTAATGCCCATTTTTCCTTGTTTAAATCATTTGTTTCATGTATTATTATTGTGCTATGAGTATAAAAATTTAACGGAGGTAGAAGCTATGAATGAAAGTATGTTAGATAGATTAGTATCTATGGAAAATAGATATGAAGAATTAGGTCATATGTTAATGGATCCAGATATTGGAACTGACATTAAAAAAATGACAGATGTTACAAAAGAACAAGCTTCTTTACAAGCAGCTTATGATTTGTTTCAAGAATATAAAGAAGTAAAAGACGGCATTGATGGTGCTAAAGAATTAATGAAGGAAAATGATCCTGAAATTAAAGAAATGGCAAAAATGGAATTAGATGAATTAGAAGAAAGAATGCCTGAAATCATCAAAAAATTAGAATTAGAATTAATTCCAAAAGATCCAAATGATAATAAAAACGTTATTATGGAAATCCGTGGAGCTGCTGGTGGAGATGAAGGAAATATCTTTGCAGGTGACTTATATAGAATGTATGTAAAATATGCAGAAAGCCAAGGATGGAAAGTAGAAGTTATGGAAGCTGAAGAATCAGAAGCTGGAGGCTTCTCACTTATTTCATTCAACGTTATTGGCGATGGTGTTTATGGTAAATTAAAATACGAATCTGGATCACACCGTGTTCAACGTGTGCCTAAGACTGAAACACAAGGACGTGTGCATACTTCAACTGCGACAGTTTTAGTGATGCCAGAAATGGAAGAAGTTGATGTACAAATCAATAAAAGTGATTTAAGAATTGATACTTATCGTGCAAGTGGTGCAGGAGGACAACATATCAACAAAACAGATTCAGCTGTTCGTATCACTCACTTACCTACAGGAATTGTGGCAACAAGCCAAGATGGGCGTTCTCAACATGATAACCGTGATAAAGCAATGAAAGCTTTAGTAGCGCGTGTTTATGACTACTTCCAATCTCAACAAACAGAAGCTATTGATAGTGAAAGAAAATCGAAGGTTGGTACTGGAGATCGTGCTGAAAAAATCAGAACTTATAATTATCCACAAAACCGTGTAACAGATCATCGTATTGGACTTACAATTCAACAATTAGATCGTATTATTGAAGGTAAATTAGATGATATTATTACTGCTTTAATCAATGAAGATCAACGTCTTAAATTAGAAGGACAAAAATAATGAAAACAGTTAGAGAATTAATTAGGGAAGCCGAAAGTAAATTAGATGATGAACATAAAGATGTCAATGTTGCCAAAGTCTTATTTTATCATCTTGCGAAGAAAGAACCTCATGAACTTTATTTAATGATGAATGAAGAAGTAGAACCCGAATTAGAAAACGCTTTTCTAGTAGGAATGGAAGAATATTATCAAGGAAAACCTATTCAATATATTAAAGGTTGTGAAAGTTTCTTTGGTAGAGATTTTAAAGTGAATGAAGATGTCCTCATTCCTCGTTATGAAACAGAAGAATTAGTAGAAAATATTTTATATCGTATAGATGATTACTTTAATGATTATAAAGAAATTCATTTATGTGATGTCGGTACAGGAAGTGGGGCTATTGCGATTACTCTTGCCTTAGAAGAACCACGTTTAAAAGTCATTGCGACAGATATCTCTAAAGAAGCTTTAGTTGTCGCTCAAGATAATGCGAAAACATTAGGCGCAAATGTAGAATTTAGAAATGGAGATATGTTACAACCTTTATTAGACACACATGAAAAAGTAGATATCTTTGTTTCTAATCCGCCTTATATTCCTAATGATCAAGATATTGAAGCAATGGTAAAAGATAATGAACCTCATGTTGCTTTATTTGGAGGAAATGATGGTCTTTATTTCTATCGTAAGATTTTTAAAGAAGTAAAACCTTTATTAAATGATAAAGCTTTATTAGCTTTTGAAATGGGATTTGATCAAAGAGAGCTTATGGAAACTGCAATCAAAGAATTCTTTGGAGATTATCCTTTTGAAATCATAAAAGATATTAATGGAAAAGATAGAATGTTGTTTATCTATTATAATTTAAAATGATGATAGAAGCAGATAGAATAAAAATACAAGCTATATCTTTACAAGATATAGCACGCTTTAGCGAATATCGTGATAAAGAAGAAGTAGCTGAGTATCAATCATGGGATGAATATCCAATAGAAAAAGCAAAACAACGTATTACTTATTGTATAAAGCATCCTTTTCATGGAAAAAGAGGTAATTATCAATTAGGAATCTATTTAAAAGATGAGAATTATCTTATTGGTGATCTTTTTATAGAAATAGATGGACATACAACTTTTACCCTTGGGTATACTTTAGATAGTCTTTATTGGTCTAAAGGATATGCCAGTGAAGCCTTAGAAGCAATTCTTCAATATATGTATGAAGAATATCATTTTAAGATTTGTTTATGTCATGTCTATGAAGATAATGATCGCTCAATTAAACTACTTACAAGACATGGTTTTGATAGAATACATAAATCATGGTTTTATCAAGATGTCTTATATCGAAAAATGTTAAATAAATAAAAAATGTGCATAAAATAAAAGAGAGAATATAAGTTATTCACATTGAAAACGAATATCATTGATGTTAACGTAATAGTGAGGAAAGAGTATTCTTTCAAAATGGTAATATTAATGGATAAAATATCCAAAAATAGAGTTGAACTAGCTTATTAGTTCTAGGGTGTGGTAGGTAGCTGTAATTAGGTGATTCTACTGCCTTGCCTCAGCAATGTGTCTGAGATAGGCAAACCAAGTGAAGGTGATTGAACCCCAAAGCCTGGCACGGGCTAAGAAAATAATGTGATATTTGGCTTTCGTGAGGAGCCCCAATCAACAAAAGAGCGCTTTATGAAGTGCTCTTTTAAATTAAAGTGCAATTAAAAAAGAATATGTATAAAACAAATAGTCATCAATTTTAAGATGTCTTTTTTTAGTGACAAAATATTTAAAAAGAAGTCTATATAATGTCTATGAGGTGGAAATAAAATGGATTTAGTTATACAAAACAAACAAAAACGTATGCATTATATTTTACCATTGACCTTGTTGATGACAACTATGATTTTTTATTATTCAAAAATACAAGGAACATCATTGCCTTTTACCCTTCCTTTATTCATTGTTGCCTTTGGAAGTGGAACCTTTTATTTTATAGGCTATTTATCAATTATAAGTTTCTTAAGTATTCTTCAACAAGATTTCTTTACAGTAACTGTTTTTATAACAGTTACTTTAACTTTTTTACTTCTTAATGTTACGCATCTTTTAAAAACCAAATATTTACCAATCGTTATCAGTTTGATTTTATTACCGTTTCTTTATGCAAATCATTACAATCTTATTCAAATAAGTTTTCTAACATTACTTACATTTTTTAATGGAATCATAGATCAAAATATCATTCCTTTACTTATTCACCAAAATAAAAATGTAATCACAATCCAAAGACTACAATCACTTATTCTTATAATCTGTACACTCTTTATCGCCTTTATACCATATAATACAACTTATACCATGATATTTATTCGTTATTTTTTATTGCTTTCTATTTACTATTTATCAATAGAGAAAGTCATGCCTATTATCTTATATCTTTCCATCATCTTTGTTTTTATATCACCAACACTCAAAGATGAAGTATTATCTCTTATTCTTCCTATGGGTTGTTTCTTTATGATCCAACCAAAAAATAAATATCTTTTTATATCATTTTTTATGCTATGTCATATTATATTACCATTCTTTATTACCTATGATTATTATTACTATGCATTTGTTATCTTAGTACCTGTCTTTTTATTTATACTTTCTCCACAATTAAAAACACAAGCTTTATCAATTGATAAAAACTATAAAGAAAAAACATATCAGGAACAACTAAAAAGTAAAGCAGAAGCTTTTTCTTCTTTATTCAATCAATTAACACAAGTCTTTAAAGAAGAATCACAAACAACCCATTTATCAGAATATGTAGGATATGTATATGAAGATGTTTGTTATAACTGTTCCTCAAAGAATTATTGTTTTTATAAACAAGAAGGGATGAGTCGGTTAGGTAAATTGATTTCTAAAGGAATTCAAAGAGATTTAGATGCTTTAGATTTTGATTATGTTTATCAACATTGTTTAAAACCAGATGAATATTTAAGAAGTTTGAATAATCATCAAAAAGGTTATTATAAGATGATGAAACTTGATCATGCACAACTTCATTTAAAGAAAGATCTTTTACAAGAGTTTTCTATTATGGGACATGTTTTTCAAAACTTTTCGGAAAGACTAGAGGATGAAAATGATGAAAAAAGATTGCTTGAACATTTAAGAGCTTATCATTTTGAAGTTTATTATCTAAAGAAAATAAAAAAAGATTATCAAAACTATTTATTGGAAATAGGCTTAGAAGATATCGATCAAAAAACGATAGAAGAAGAACTCATTCCTATCTTAGAAACTTATTTAAATACAACACTTGATATTGTATCTTTAAAGAAACAATATCATCACTTAGGTTATGTTTCTTTACTTTTAAAACATGAACTTAAATATGCTTTACAAATATCTAAGAAACAATATGCCCTAGAAAGTCAAAACTGTGGGGATAGTTTTTTATCCTTTGGTTATGATGAACATCATTATGTTGCATTATCTGATGGGATGGGACAAGGATATGTGGCTTATAAAGAAAGTAAACTCACATTGGATGTATTAAGTCAATTGGTAAAAAATGGAATTTCTTTAAAAGATACAATTAATACAGTTAATGCATTATTAAAGATTAAAAATCAAGGAGATATGTATACAACATTAGATTTATTTGATTTTAATTTAATGAGTTCTCGTTTAAAAGTCATTAAATATGGTGCGTATGAAAGTTATTTAATAAGAAATCAGAGAATTGATACTTTAAAATCACATTCACTTCCAATTGGGATGTCTTCGCGTTTAAAAATGCTTTCTTATGATATGAAAATACAAGAAAATGATTTATTTGTTATTGTAAGTGATGGCGTAGGAGAACATTTTTTAAGTATTTTAGAAACTTATAAAGAAGATTTGGAAGAAATGAATATTCATGAAATGGCATCATTTCTTTATCAAAAGGCTTTTTCTAAAAAGGATTTAGATGATATGACAATTATTGTAGTTAAAGTTATTTGTCGAGATTAATGTGTTATAATGGCATGGGTGATGGTATGTTGAATGAAAGTTTGTTAGATAAAAAGAAGCGTTATTTGGTGGGTGTTTCTGGTGGTGTTGATTCCATGGCATTATTAGATATGTTAGTCAAAAAAGGATATCAAGTAAGAGTTGTTCATTATAACTATCATTTAAGAAATGATAGTGATCTTGATGAAAAACTGGTTTTTTCTTATTGCCAAAAACATCAAATACCTTTTTATGTAAAACAAGGTTGTGTTGACGAATATCAAGGAAATTTTGAAAAAATTGCACGTGAAAAAAGATATGCTTTTTATCATGAAATAGGGATTCAAGAAGGTATAAATGAGGTTATTTTAGGACATCATTTAAATGATTATTTAGAAAATATAATCATGCAAATAAAACAAAATAAAACCAAAGGATATCTTGGTATACAAGAAGTTTCTTATGTACAGGAAATGACGATATTACGTCCTTTATTAAAAGTCAAAAAGGAAGAACTTTATCGTTATTGTCAAGAAAATCAAGTTGAATATCATGAAGATTATACCAATTATGATACAAGTTATCTACGAAATTATATTCGTCATATTGATTTAAAAAATTACGATGAAAAAGAGTTGCTTGCTTATGCTAAGAAGCATAATGAAAGCTATTTGAAAAAACAAGAATATTTAAAACAAATGATGGAAGTTTATAAGCAACAACATTTCTTAAATTTAAATCAAATCAAACAAGATGATTTAGAAGATGTTCTTTATGAGATGCTGAAAAAAGAAATCTATCCTCCTTATATTTCACAATCATTGATTCAAGAAATCAAAAAACAAACCCAATCAACAAAACCAAACATTGAAATAACACTACCCGTTAATTTTGTGTTCACAAAAGTATATAATAATATAGCCGTTAGAAAAAAAGAATCTGACGATACGTATTCTATAAAATATAAATCATTTTATAAAGATCAACAAAAATACTTTCTTCTAAGCGATACAGGACATATTCATGATGGCGTTTATCTTCAAAAAGAAGATTTTCCAATTACCATTAGAAGCTTTCAAAACGGAGATAAAATCATAACATCTGGAGGTACCAAAAAGGTTTCAAGACTCTTTATTGATCAAAAAATACCTAAAGAGGATCGAAAAGTTTGGCCAATTGTAGAAAATAGCCAAGGAGAAATCATTTTGATCCCTCATATCGCTAAAAATATCAAGTATTTATATACAAAACCAAATGTTTTTGTGATAAAATATGACACATGTAAGTGAGGTGTAAAGTATGCACAAAGATATAAAAGAAGTATTATATACAGAAGAAGAAATTAAAGCAAAATGTGATGAACTCGCTCAAGAAATTGATAGAGATTATGCGGGTCAAGAAATTTTATTAGTTGGTTTATTAAAAGGATCTGTTCCTTTTATGGCAGAACTTGCCAAACATCTAAAAAGTGATGTTAAATTCGACTTTATGTCTGTAAGCAGTTATAGTGGTGTCGAATCTAAAACACTTGTTGTAAGACAAGATATTAAAGAAGATATCCGTGGAAAAAATGTTTTAATTGTTGAAGATATTTTAGATACAGGAAAAACACTTTATAACGTTAAAGAAATGTTAGAAAAAAGACATGCGAAAAGTGTGAAGATCGTTACTTTATTAGATAAAGAAGAAGGTCGTGTTTTTGATATGAAAGCAGATTATTCGGGGTTTAAGATTCCTAATGCTTTCGTTGTAGGATATGGTTTAGATTTTAATGAACGTTATCGTCAATTACCTTATATAGGTATTTTAAAAGAAGATTGTTATAAAAAATAGTAAGGAGATTTTATGGGTAACAAAAAAGGATTGTTGAAGTCTATCCTTCCATGGCTTATCGTTTTAGCGGCATTATCTGTGGCTATTCCTTTCTTTAATCAAAGTGAATCCTCAGAAATTCGTTATGATAAGTTTATAAAGATAGTTCAAGATGAAAAAGTAAAAGAAGTAGAAATTGTTCCACAATCTTTAGTTATTGATGTTAATGGGACATATACACAAACAGTAAAGGGAAAAGAAGAAACAACAAAATTCTCTGTTGTTATTCCTAGAACAGAAACAGAATTAGATTCTTTAGTGAGTTTATTAGATGAAAATGGAACACAAATTACAGTTGTTAATGAAGCACAAAGAAATCAATTCTTAAATATCATTTTAGGAATTTTACCTTATGTTCTTCTTATTGCAGGTATGTTCTTCTTATTTAGAATGATGTCAAATACTGCAGGAGGAAACAACAAAGCCTTTGAATTTGGTAATTCAAGAGCTAAATTAGAAAAAAATTCAAAAACACATTTTAGTGATGTTGCAGGAATGGATGAAGAAAAAGAAGAAGTCAAAGAACTTGTTGATTTCTTAAAAACACCAAAGAAATTTGCGGATATGGGAGCTAAAATTCCTCGTGGTGTCTTATTAGTAGGGCCACCAGGTACTGGGAAAACATTACTTGCAAGAGCTGTTGCCGGTGAAGCGAATGTACCTTTCTATTCAATTTCAGGTTCTGAATTCGTAGAAATGTTTGTTGGTGTTGGGGCTGGACGTGTCAGAGACATGTTCAAAAAAGCAAAACAAACAGCACCATGTATTATCTTCATTGACGAAATCGATGCGGTTGGTCGTCAAAGAGGTACTGGTATGGGTGGAGGACATGATGAACGTGAACAAACCCTTAACCAATTATTAGTAGAAATGGATGGTTTCTCTGGAAATGAAGGAATTATCGTTTTAGCGGCAACAAACCGTGCCGACGTCTTAGACCCAGCATTATTAAGACCAGGACGTTTTGACCGTCAAATTCAAGTCGCAAATCCAGATAAACGTGCACGTAGTCAAATCTTAAAAGTACACGCACGTAACAAGCGTTTTACACCTGATGTTAACTTTGATAATATCGCACAACGTACACCTGGATTCTCTGGGGCAGAATTATCAAATGTATTAAACGAAGCTGCATTACTTGCAGTAAGACAAGGTCATGATTTAATCACAATGGCTGATATTGATGAAGCTGTTGACCGTGTTATGGGTGGACCTGCGAAAAAATCTCGTAAGTATACTGAAAAAGAAAGACGTTTAGTTGCTTACCATGAAGCAGGACATGCTTTAATTGGTTTAACATTAGAAGATGCCAATAAAGTACAAAAAGTCACAATTGTTCCTCGTGGACAAGCTGGTGGTTATAACTTAATGACACCTAAAGAAGAAACGTATTTCCAAACAAAGAGTCAATTAAAAGCGACAATTTCAGGATATATGGGTGGACGTGTTGCCGAAGAAGTATTCTTTGGAGATGTAAGTTCAGGTGCTCATAACGATATCGAACAAGCAACACGTATTGCACGTATGATGGTTACTGAATTAGGTATGTCTGAACTTGGACCAATTCAATATGATTCTGAAAATGGACAAGTTTTCTTAGGTAGAGATTATACACAAAGAAGTAATACACACTCTGGACAAATTGCTTATGAAATTGATGTTCAAGTGCGTAAGATCATTGATGAATGTTATCAAGAAGCAACAAATATTGTTGAACAACATAAAGAAAAATTAATCTGTATTGCAGAAGCTTTACTTGAACATGAAACATTATCAGGTGAAGATATTGAATCTTTATATAATACAGGTAAAATGTTAGAACATCATGATGGTTCATTAAATCAAGAACCTGTTCAAGAAGTAGTAGAACCAACAGTAGAAAAACCATCTATTGATGATCAAGATGATTTATTAGATGAAATGAAATAAAGCGGTTTTCGCTTTTTTTCATTTAGAAAGGGGTAAATATGAGTACACGTACAAAGAGAATTGTAATCATTTTAATCGCGTTAAGTATGATTATTCCTATATTTTCTTCCGTGTTCTTTTTATAGAAAAGAAAGATGAAAGATTATTTAGTAAGAGGATTAGTAAACAGTAAAAATTGCCGTGTTTTTGCTTGTCAAACAACAAATTTATTAGAAGAAGCAAGGAAAGATCATGATTTATGGCCTACGGCTTCAGCGGCACTTGGAAGAATGATGTCAGCAACTTTGATGATGGCAGCTATGAATAAAAATAATGAAAAAATGACAGTCACAATTAATGGTGGAGGACCTATTGGTACCATGATGGCAGTTACTTGTGGGGATGGTCATATTAAAGGATTTGTCGGAGATCCACATGTTCATTATACATATAATGATACAGGTCATTTAGCTGTTGGCGTTGCAGTAGGGACACAAGGAAGCTTACAAGTTATTAGAGATATGGGCTTAAAAGAACCGTTCTGTGGTACAGTCCCACTTCAAACAGGTGAAATTGGTGATGATTTTTCCTATTACTTTATGGCAAGTGAACAAACGCCATCGGTTGTATCTGTCGGTGTTTTAGTGGAAGAAACAAATGAAATTCTTGCTTCAGGAGGATTTATTATTCAATTACTTCCAGAAGCAACTGAAGAAGATATTACTTATATTGAAGAAAGAATGAAAGATTTCCCAGCAGTATCTTCACTTATTAATGAAGGAAAAACACCAGAAGAAATATTAAAGATGTTATTTGAAGATGTAGAAATTACAGATCATCAAGATTTATTCTTTAGTTGTGATTGTTCAAAAGACAAAATGTTAAATGCACTTTCAACAGTAGGTAAAGAAGAATTACAAAGCATGATTGATGAAGATCATGGTTGTGAAATTACTTGTCAATTCTGTAATACAAAATATAAATTTGATGAAGAAGAATTGCAAAAATTGATAAATCGTTTATAATCACATTGAAAAATGTGATTTTTTTAAAAGAAAACAAAAAATAAAGACAGATGTCTTTATTTTTTAGGAAATCAACTCAATTGATAGATAACTTATAACTATTTTTAGGGGAGGAAAATAGAGGGAACTTATAAGTTATCTATATACAGTATGTACAAAGAAAATAAAAATATACGCGGAGGACAAATAATTTGAAAATAAGAGAGATTGAAATAAAAAATCCTGTCATTATGGCACCAATGGCAGGAATCACCAATATGGCTTTTCGTAAAATCGTGAAAGAATTTGGCGCAGGTCTTGTCTATTCGGAAATGGTAAGCGATAAAGCTATTTGTTATGGAAATCAAAAGACAATTGAGATGTTACAAGTGGATGAAGGAGAACACCCTGTTAGTATCCAGTTATTTGGTGGAGAAGTAGAAAGTATGGTTGAAGCCGCTAAATTCATTGATCAACATTCCAATTGCGATATTATTGATATTAACTGTGGCTGTCCTGTTAATAAAGTATTAAAGGCCAATGCGGGAAGCAAATTACTACAAAATCCCCAACTGATTTATGATATTGTAAGTAATATTGTTAAAAATGTAAGTAAACCAGTAACAGTAAAGATTAGAAGTGGTTTTGATAAAGAACATATTAATGCGGTAGAAGTTGCAAAACTTATTGAAAAAGCAGGAGCAAGTGCAATTGCTGTTCATGGAAGAACACGTTCACAAATGTATGAAGGAAAAGCTGATTGGTCGATCATTAAAGCTGTTAAAGAAGCAGTTTCTATTCCTGTTATTGGTAATGGGGACATTCGAAGCGTAGAAGATGCGAGAAGAATGCTTGAAGAAACAGGCTGTGATGCCATCATGATTGGACGTGCAGCGCTTGGAAATCCATGGCTTATTAAGCGAGTTGTTGAAAGTTTAGAACATGAAACAGACATTCTTGAACCAACGTATAAAGAAAAAATAGACTGGTGTTTAACTCATGCTAAAAGATTAATGTCTATTGAACCTGAACGTATTGCGATGTCACAAATGAGAGGACATGCACCATGGTATATTAAAGGATTAAAAAATTCTTCAGCTGTTAAAAATGAACTTTCAAAAGTCAATACGTATGAAGAATTAGAAAAGATTCTTAAAGATTATGAACAATTGTTAGATACATTATAAAAAGCAACTAGTAGGGAAACTAGAGCTTTTTATGAACAAATAAAGGGAAAATAAAAAAATGGAAAATTACTTTTCCAATTTTTCATTAATTAATAAACGAATTGTTTTATAAAGATGTGGTTTAAATTCTTCAATAGGAAGAGGTTGCTTTTCTACAATGGAAGTAAAAACAGTAGAACTTACAAGTTCAATAATCATAAATAAAGTCATTTCAGGATATTCTAACGGAATATCCTTTTCTTTTACTTCATTAATAAATAATTCCTTAATTCCTAACTCTTCACTATCTAATAAATCTGTTAATTTTTCACTATAAAGTCCTAAAGAAAGATTTTTTTGAATAAACTTAAGAATATTAGGTCGTGCAATTAAAGCATCTATAATCGAATCAATAATAAAAATGATTTTATCATCTAAACGATCAAAATGATATTTATTGGCTTCTTTACACGCGTTTGAAAAAAATTCATGTGATGTCTTTGCGAGCAAAACATCTTGTAATTCATATTTATCTTTAAAATAAAGATAAAATGTTCCTTTCGCAATGCCAGCATCGTGAACAATATCTTGAATCGAAGTTTTTTTAATTCCTTTTTCAGAAAAAAGATGAAGAGCAGTACTTAACAATTTACGTTCTTTTTCTTGTTTATTATCATTTATTTTTGATTTTATCTCTTGAATCGCCATTTTAACACTTCCTTTAGCATTAATTGTATGTTCTTCAAAATAAAAAGTCAACGAAAGACAAAGAAATAATTGAATAAATGACTTTTAGTCATTTATGTATTGACCGTTGGTCACTTTAATGCTACTATCATAAATGACCGATGGTCACTTTAGGAGGAGAGAATATGAAAAAGCTAGGAGAAGCAATAGGAAGATTTGTGGTAAAGCATAAACTTTTTATTGTTGTTGCATCATTACTTCTTTGTATTCCATCGATATTTGGATATCTTAATACAAAGATTAACTATGATATTTTAGTTTATTTACCAAAAGATATTGAAACCATGAAAGGACAAGATATTCTTGCAGAAGATTTCGATATGGGTTCTTTTGCGATGTGTATTGTTGAAAATATGGATTCAAAAGATGTTTTAGATTTAGAGGATAAATATAAAGAAATTGATGGGGTTGTTAAAGTTATTTCAGCTAATGACCTTATTGGAACAACAATTCCTCAAGAAATGTTGCCAAGTGAAGTAACAAAGCAATATAAAAAAGGAAACAGTGAATTAATGCTGGTTACTTTTAAAGATAGTACGATTGCTATTGATGCCATTGAAGAAATGCGTACACTTACCAGTGAAGAAGTTGTTAAAATTGGCGGGATGTCTGCTTCTACTTTAGATACAAGTATCGTAGCCGAGAGTGAAATCATTACATATGTTTTAGTAGCTGTTGCTTTGGTTTTGCTTGTTTTAATGATTTCATTAGATTCTTATGTTGTACCATTTTTATTACTAGGAAATATTGGACTTGCGATTCTTTATAATATGGGAACAAATGTTTTTATTGGTGAAATTTCTTATATTACAAAAGCGATTGCTGCTGTTTTACAGCTTGGGGTAACTACAGATTTTTCAATTTTCTTATATCATAAATATGAACAAGCAAAAGAAAAAGTAAAAACAAACAATGAAGCGATGACACTTGCTATTGGGGATACACTTGTTTCTATTGCAGGAAGTTCATTAACAACCATTGCAGGATTTTTAGCACTATGTACAATGCAACTTACTTTAGGGTTTGATATTGGAGTTGTTATGGCAAAAGGTGTATTCATTGGGGTACTTTCAACTATTACGATTTTCCCAGCATTTTTATTAGTATTTGATAAAAGTGTTTTCAAAACAAAACATAACCCATTAATTCCATCTTTTAATACAATTAAAGGATTTGTAGTTAAACATTATAAAATTATTTTAGTAGTGGCATTAGTGATTGCTTACCCTGCTTTTTATGGAAATAATCATGTAAAAAGTTATTATAATCTAACAAAAGATTTACCACAAGATTTAAAAAGTTGTATTGCTAATAGTAAATTAAGTGATGACTTTGATTTAGTTGCTTCACAAGTTATTTTAGTTAATAAAAATCTTAAAGATAATGATTTAAATAAAATGGTTGATGAAATTGAAAAGATTGATTCAATTAATCTTATATTATCACCTTCACAACTTGCTAATCTAGGAATTCCAGATGAAATGATTCCTAGTGATGTTAAAGACATTTTTGAAAGTGATCGTTATAAAATGATTTTTGTCAATTCAACAAATGAAATAGCGACAGATGAATTAAATAAAGTCATTGATCAAATTGAAAAAGTCATCAAAAAATATGATAAAAATGCTATAATGGCCGGGGAAGGTCCTTGCATGAAGGATTTGGTTAATATTGCAGATGAAGACTTTAAAAATGTAAGTATTGCCTCAATTGGTATTATTTTCATTATTATGTTATTTGTCTTAAAATCAATTTCATTACCAATACTCCTTGTATCTGGTATTGAACTTGCTATCCTTATTAATATGGCAATCAGCTATTATACAGGGGATGTCTTACCATTTGTAGCTTCTATTGTGATTGGAACAATTCAATTAGGTGCAACAATTGATTATGCCATCTTACTTACAACAAAATATTTAGAAAAGCGCTCAAGTGGTTTAGAAAAAATACCAGCTATGGACCATGCAATTTCTATTTCAGCGAGCTCAATCTTTGTTTCAGGAATGTCATTTTTTGCAGCAACGTTTGGCGTAGGTATGATTTCTAAATTAAATATGATTGGTTCGTTATGTAATCTTATGTCACGAGGAGCACTTATTTCAATGATGATTGTTATTTGTGTAATACCAGCCATCTTACTTGTCTTTGATAAAGTCATCATTTGCACAACAGTTGGTTTAAAAAAGCTTAATGTAAAAGGGGAATGCTAGTATGAAAAAAACAAAATTAATCACATCTTTAACAGTTGCATCGGCTTTAGTTATGGGGTCAGTTGTTCCTGCCTTTGCGTATTCAAAAGAAGAAACAGTCTATACAAAATTAAAAACAAATGGTACAGAAAAAACAACGGTTGTTTCACAACATCTTATTAATGACCAAAAAGAAACAACACTTGAAGATCAAACAACACTAACTAATGTTAAAAATATGAATGGAAAAGAAACATTCAAACAAAACGGAGAAACCATTACTTGGCAAACAAGTGATGGACAAGATATTTATTACCAAGGGAAAACGAAAGCATCATTACCAATCTCAATGAAAGTAACTTATAAATTAGATGGTCAAAAAATGAAGCTTAAAGAAATGCTTGGTAAAAAAGGAAAAGTAGAAATCAAGATTGATTATACAAATAATGAAACAAAAACAGTGGATGGTAAAGAACTTTATGTGCCTTTTGTTGTGACTACAGGAACAATGCTTCCAACCAACAATGCTTCTAATGTTGAAGTTACAAATGGAAAAGTCATCAGTAATGGCTCATCAAATATTATCATGGCGATTGCAGCACCAGGTTTATCAAAAAACTACAATAATAATAAAGATTTAGAAAAATTTAATTCAGTTACAATTAAATATGATACAACAAAATTTAAATTAAATAGTTTAATGTCTGTTGCTACACCATCTTTATTATCAGATACAGATATTAACTTTGATGATATGAATGAAATTTATGATAATGTGGATACTTTAAATAGTTCATTTAATCAAATTATTTCAGGAGGCCAAGCCTTACAATCAGGATTAAAACAATATGCCTCAAAATATAATGAATTTGATCAAGGGATTGGTTCTTTAAAAACAGGTGTTACAGCAACACTTACAGGATCACAAAGTTTATCAGCAGGAATTGAAAAAATTACAAGTGGTTTAACACAGCTTGATAGCCAAAGTGCTACATTAGTAGCGGGAGCAAAACAAGTTTTTGATACTTTATTAAATACGGCTCAAACTCAAATCAATAATCAACTTGCTGCTTATAATATCAGTATCGCTTTAACCACAGATAATTATCAAGAAGTATTAAAAGGTCTTATGGCTCAACTTCCAGCACAAGCAAGTTCTTCAATTCAAAGTGCTTTAGATCAATTAAATGCGTATAATCAATTTTATCAAGGTTTACAAAGCTATACAGCAGGTGTTGCAGCACTTAAAGAAGGTTCACAAAGTGCTTTAGATGGATCAAAACAATTAACAGAAGGAATTGATGCGGTTGAAAGTGGAAGTGAATCTCTTGCAAATGCAAGTAGTCAATTAAAAGATGCAAATAAACAACTTGCAAGTGGTAGTGATGCTCTTGTTGAAGGATTGACTCTATTTAAAAGTAAAGGTTTAGATAAGATTTCTGATGTTTTAAATAATACAGTTAAAAAAGATGTTAAAACAACAAAAAAAATAATGGATCTTGCCAATGATTATAAAACACTTACTGGTTCAAAAGAAGGTGTCGAAGCAAGTACAAAATTTATCATGATTATCGATTCAAAGTCTAAAAAATAAATCATATTTTTACAAAAAAGGAGAAAGTAATAAATTTTTATACATTTCTCCTTTTTTTGTTAAGAAAAGTCTTGATTATATGCGGTTTTTTTTAAGAAAAAACCTTTACAAAAAAAATATTTGGTATAGAATACTTAACAAGGAGGAAGTAGAAACTTAGGTTTTGAAGTTATCAAAATGAAAACAATGCTCGAAGTACAATACCAAGAAAAAAATGTTAAAAATGGTGATTTAGATAAATATGTTAAAGAAACTTTAAAAGAACAAGGTGTTAAATCAACTGAGGTTGATACTTTAAATATTTATTATTTACCAGAAACAGCTAAAGTATTCTTTGTAGCTATTAAAAAAGATGGTTCTGAATTTAAAGGTGAATTAGATGTTAATGCAATGCCTGAATATCCAGAAGTTGTTAAAAAAACAGCCGCAAAAAAAGCACCAGTTAAAAAATTTGTAGCTAAACCAGCTGAAAAAGCAGTTGTTGCTAAAGAAGAAAAACCAGTTGTAGCTGCTAAACCAGCCACAAAAAAAGCACCAGTTAAAAAAACTAGAAAATAAGAAATTGATTGGTTCGTCTTGTAGAAATACAAGGCTTTTTTATTTCTTAATTTTGGAAATCAATAGTTTGTTTTGGTTGAAAGGATTATTGTATTTTTGAAAGGTAGGAATGAATATGAAAAAAGTTGCAGTGATTATTGCTCCAGGATTTGAAGAAGGAGAAGCATTAACGATTGTAGATATTTTAAGAAGAGGTCAAATCCAATGTGATACCATTGGCTTTGAAAAAGAAGTTCAAGGAGGACATGAAATTGTCTTACGATGTGATTCTGTTTTAAATGAATCATTACTTGATTATGATATGGTTGTTTTATCAGGAGGTTATGATGGAATTGAAGCGATGAAGGAAAATAAACAGTTTCTTTCATTTCTTCAATCAATGAATAAGGATCATAAATATATTTGTGCTATGTGTGCTGCCCCAGCTGCTTTAGAAAAGGAAAACCTTTTAATCAATAAAAAATTTACGGCTTATCAAGGGTACGAAAATAAAATTAATCTTTTAACCCTTAGTATTTTATGTATGTGTTTATTCACTATTTTACATACATCCATCACAGGTATTTCTCAATATCTATCGAGTATTGCTTTAAGTGTCCAACTTTCTACAAAAATAGGAGCAACTTTTATGTCACTTACTATGATTGGTAATATTTGTACAAAGTTATTGATTGGTTTTTTAACGAATGTAGGAAGTGTAAGTTCATTAACTTTGATTGGATATGTATCAAGAGTTATCAAGTTGTCTTTATCATTGCTTTGTTCTTTCATCTTATTAATTTAATGTTGTTATTAGAGATTTGTTCACGCTATAATAACAAAGGTGATAGAAATGAAATATTGTAGTGAATGTGGAACAAAACTTATTTTAAAAGAATGTGCTATTGATGGAGAGGTTCCTTATTGTCCAACGTGTAAACAATTTCGTTTTCCCGTGTTTAATAGTGCTATTTCTACAATTATCTTTAATCCAACAAAGGATAAGATACTACTTATTAAACAATATGGAAAAGATTTTAATGTATTAGTTGCTGGGTATATTACAAAAGGTGAAAATGCGAAAGAAACCCTTATTAGAGAAATCAAAGAAGAAGTCAGTTTAAATGTGATGGAATATACATATAATGATAATGAATATTATCAACCTTCTAATACATTAATGCATAATTATGCCGTTGTTGTTGATAGCGAAGATTTTAAACTTACAAATGAAGTTGATGAGGCACATTGGTATTCAATTGAAGAATCAAGAAAAGAAATTAAACAAGGATCGCTTGCACATTCATTTTTAGAAAGGTATTTAAAAAAACAGCAGTAGCTGTTTTTTATTTACCAATATTTTCAATAGATGTTTTAATTGTTTGATTTCCTGGTTGCCATTTAGCGGGACATACATCATTACCATGTTTATAGACAAATTGACAAGCAAGCAGTCTTCTTAAAAGTTCATCTGCATTTCTACCAACATTTCCTGCATTGACTTCATAGATAACAATTTTTCCTTCAGGATCAATAATAAAACTTCCTCTTTGTACAAGACCTTCCTTTTCATCAAAAATATCAAAATCATAAGCAAGTGCATGACTTGGATCGCCAATCATAGGATATTCTATCTTAGATATATTTTCAGAAATATCATGCCAAGTTTTATGGGCAAAATGGGTATCGGTTGAAATTGCATAAATTTCGCATCCTGCATTTTTAAATTCTTGATATTTTTCTTGTAAATCTTCAAGTTCTGTAGGACAGACAAAGGTAAAATCGGCAGGGTAGAAGAAAAAGAGATTCCATTTGCCTAAAAGGTCTTTCTTTGTTATTTTTTTGAATTGTTTTTGATGATAAGCAAAAGCTTCAAAATCATCAACTTCTTTATAAAGCATTGACATAAAAACACCTCCAATAACATTATGGAAAGACTGCTCAAGAATATAATCACATAATTAACAGTAATTCTTTACACTTTTGACACAAAAAAGTAGTATTGAGTTCACAAAAACTGGGTATATTAAACATGTAAAAGAAAATAACCTTTTACAATATGAATAATTTTTCATATTCCCTTCCCAATTATATATATCAAAGAGAGCCGAGAGGCTTTTTTTGTGTTTATAAACTTGATAAAATGAGATGGGGTGATGAAAATGTATAGTGATTATCATGTACATACTTATTATAGTGATGATAGTACGTATTTAATGGAAGATGTTATTAAAGATGCAATAACAAAAGGAATGGACGAAATTTGTTTTACCGATCATGTGGATTATGGAATCAAAAAGGATTGGGATGAAGGTCCAGTAGAATATCTTTATGGACAACCACAAGTCAATGTGGATTATCCAAAGTATTTTAAAGAAATAGAAAGTTTAAGAAAAAAATATCCTGAAATTATAATTAGACAAGGTATGGAATTTGGTGTACAAGTTCACACAATACCACGTTATCAAAAACTTTATGAACGATATGATTTTGATTTTATTATTCTATCTATACATCAAGTTAATAATCAAGAATTTTGGACACAAGACTATCAAAAAGGAAAATCACAACAAGAATATATGGAAGGTTATTATCAAGAAATGTTGAATGTGATTAAAAAGTATAAAAACTATAGTGTGTTAGGTCATTTGGATTTGATGACACGTTATGATGAAATTGGTAATTATCCTTTTGAAAAAGTAAAACCAATAATTACAAAAATATTAAAAATCGTTATTCAAGATGGTAAAGGTATTGAAATCAATACATCTAGTCGTCGTTATGGTTTAAAGGATTCAACACCTTCGAGAGATATTTTAAAGCTTTATAAAGAATTAGGTGGGAAGATTATTACGATTGGTAGTGATAGTCATAAGTCTGAACATTTAGGAGCTTATATTGATGAAGCAAAAGAATTATTAAAAGAGTTAGGCTTTGAATTTTATTGTACATTTGAAAAAATGAAACCCATCTTTCATCAATTATAAAAACATTTTGCAAAATAAAAAAACATGTAAATACTTGCGATATAAGAAAGAGTCGTCTATAATGTGAAAGGTTTGGATATTTTTGAAAATTGAAGGAGAAAAAAGTGAAAGAAAATTATGATGTAATCGTTGTTGGTGCAGGTCCAGCAGGAATTATGACATGTTACGAATTATATTTAAAAAATCCTGAATTAGAAGTATTGCTTATAGATAAAGGACATGACGTTATGAATAGACATTGTCCTATTAAAGATAAAAAGATCAAACAATGTCCAGTTCATAAAGATCGTGAACCTGGATGTATCCCAGCGTGTTCTATTACTGATGGTTTTGGAGGAGCGGGTGCTTACTCTGATGGTAAATTTAATATTACGAGTGAATTTGGTGGTTGGTTAACTGATTACTTAAGTAACGATGAAGTAGAAGATGTCATTCATTATGTAGATAACCTTTATTTAAAACATGGAGCTACTAAAGAAATTACAGATCCAACAACAGATAAAGTAAAAGAAATTGAACACCGTGGATATGCTGTTGGGTTAAAACTTTTAAGAGCAAAAGTAAGACATTTAGGTACAGAAGAAAACTTAAGAATTATGACAGAAATGTCTAATGAATTAAAACAACATATGGACTTACAATTTAAAACAGCTGTTCAAGATATTATTGTAGAAAATCATCATGCAACGGGAATTGTTTTAGAAAATGGACAAACAATTCACGCTAAAAAAGTTGTTTTAGCGCCTGGTAGAGATGGTTCAGCATGGCTTACAAAAGTTTTATCAAATCAAGGATTAAAACTTTATAATAATCAAGTAGATATTGGGGTACGTGTAGAAACAAGCAATATTGTTATGGAAGAAATTAATAAGAACTTATATGAAGGTAAATTTGTTTACAATACTTCAGTAGGAACAAAAGTAAGAACTTTCTGTTCAAATCCTAGTGGTCATGTTGTTATTGAAAACCATAGTGGAACAATGCTTGCTAATGGTCATGCTTATCATGATCCAAAACTTGGAAGTAAAAATACAAACTTTGCTTTACTTGTATCTCATACATTTAGTGAACCATTCAATGAACCAAATGAATTTGCCCATGAAATATCAAGATTAGCGAATAAATTATCAAATGGTTCAGTTATTGTTCAAAGATATGGAGATATCAAACGTGGAAGAAGAACAACATATAAGAGATTAAAAGAAGGTTATACAGATCCTACTTTACCAGAAGCAGTACCTGGAGACTTAGGGCTTGTGTTACCATACAATACAATGAAATCAATTATTGAAATGATTGAAGCGTTAGATAATGTAACACCAGGTATCGCTAATGAACATACTTTATTATATGGTGTAGAAGCAAAATTCTATTCAGCAAGACCAAAAGTGGGAGAAGGTTTTGAATCTGAAATTGCTGATTTATATGTTGCTGGTGATGGTGCAGGACTTACAAGAGGGCTTGCCCAAGCGGGTGCAAATGGTATTTTAGTCGCACGACATATTGTTGAAAATATTAAATAATAAAAAAGACTAATAACAAGCAATCTTAATTGTTATTGCTTGTTGCTAGTTTTTTTTTGCATATAATAATGCACCTAGAAGATTAGAATTGTTGTTGTATTTACATGCTTTAATTTTTGTAGTGATGATAGGGTCACTTATAATATGTGTTTCATTTTTATAAATTTCTTGAATTTTTTCAATAAACCATTTTTCTTCAGAAATTCCGCCACCAATACATATAATTTCTGGATTATATAACATAATAATAATACTTAATCCTAAAATAATATTTTTACACCATTGATGAATAATATCTTGTGCTAGTACATCATGATTTAAATATTTATTACAAATATCTTCTCCTGTTTTTAATGGGACAGGTGATCTAGAGTTATACATTTCAATTAATGCGGATATAGAAGCTATTTCCCCAAGTCTTTTAAATCTTCCCTTTTTAGTAGGACTAAAATCGAGAGGTAATGTAGAAAATTCCCCAGCAATTCTATCTACGCCTTGAATAATTTCATCTTTATAACAAATACATCCACCAATACCTGTTCCAATGATAAAATAAACAGAAGATTGGCTTCCTTTACCATTTCCTATCATTAATTCACAATACCCTGCACTTTTTCCATCATTTAATGAATAAGTCGGTCTTTTTAGTCGCAATTCAATTTCTTTATTAATGTTTGTCATATACATGGTTTGGACATTTTTTGCTGCTTTTGAAAGAACAAGAGAATCTTCATTGATTACACCAGGTGCACTTACACCAATCAAATCTATATGATGATTATCTATGTTTTCACATAGATAATCATAAAATTCATCTTTTGTATTAAAATGTTTTGTTTCTTTTTTCCATTGTTTTATAATGTTTAGTTTTTGATCAATAAAGGCATACTTTATAAAGGTACCACCGATATCTATTGCTAGTGAATAGTTTCCCATTTATTCGATATCTCCATTCTTTTGAATACACTTTTGATACCAATAAAAGCTATCTTTTGGTATCCTTTTTAAATCTTTACAATCAAAGTCGGTTCTATCAATATATACGAGACCATATCTTTTTTCGATACCATCACTACTACTTAAAACATCCATGAAAGACCAAGGACAATAAGAAATTAAATTTACACCATCATTGATTGCTTTAGACATGTGTTTTACCATACCTTGTAAATATTTTATTCTGTAATCATCATGAACTTGATTATTTTCTAAAACATCTCGATGACCTAATCCATTTTCTACAATCATGAGAGGTAAATGATATCTTTCCCACATTTTTAATAAAGCATAATGCAAACCAACAGGATCAGTATTCCAATTCCATTCATTGTATTCTAAATATGGATTCATATAGAATTGAGCTAAGCCTTTAATATTTCGATCACGTCTAGGCTTTAAGGCAGATTCATCGTTATTGATTTCTTGACCGTCTTGATATGCGCCAACAATACCGGTTGTATACCAATTGAGAGCGATAAAATCAGGTTGAGCATTTTTTAAAAGTTCTTCATCATGCTCTTCCATTTTAAACATTAAATCGTGTTTTTCTAAGTAATGGATTAAATAATCAGGATGTTTTCCGTAAAAATGAACATCTGTTAAACAAAAAACTTTTAAATCTTCAACTTGTTTTGCTGTTAATACATCTTCTGGTTTTACACTTGCAGGATAATATGTTGGGTAGGAAATAACAGGACCAATAAAACCATTTAAGTGTAATTTTCGATATTCTTTAATAACTAAAGCATGTGCAATACACATGTGATGATAGCTTTGCCAACCTACTTTTTTTTCCTCGTGTTTATCATTAATATAAATTCCTTGAAAATTTGGCATTTGTGATATAACCATTTGCTCATTAATAGTTAACCAATATTTAACACGATCACCAAAGTTTTCAAAGCATACCTTACTGTATCTAACAAAATCATTGATACATTCTCTAGAGGCAAAGCCGTTATATTTTTTGATTAATTCCATAGGAAAATCAAAATGATAGAGAGTAACAATAGGAACGATATCGTTTTTTACCAATTCATCAATAAGTTGATTATAAAAATCGATTCCTTTTTGATTAATCTTACCATAACCATCAGGAATAATTCGCGCCCAAGAAATAGACATCCTATAAGCTTTCATTCCTAATTTTTTCATTAATTGAACATCTTCTTTGAAACGATGATAATGGTCCATTGCCACTTTAGTCGTGGCAATTTGATCTTCTTTTTTAAAAGAACGTACATCCATACTTGTAAGACCTTTTCCATCTTCGTTCCAAGCACCTTCTATTTGGAAAGCAGATGTTGATGCACCCCATAAAAAATTATCTTTAAACATATACACCCCTTATTTACTTTCGTTTTTTTCGGCTAATAATTCTTGATTGTCTAAAATTTTAAAGAATGGTAAATAAGCAATAACTGCTAGTACAACTTCAATTGCTTGCCATATTGCTGCATTAATATTTCCACCAGTAACTAAAAATCCTGACAAAATAGGAGGTGTTGTCCAAGGTATTGATGTTACTACATGCCCAATAATATTAAAGCTCATTAAAAACCAAGTTATAATTTGCAAAATGATAGGCGTAAAAATGAAAGGTACAAATAATACGGGATTTAATACAATTGGTAATCCGAAAATAATAGGTTCATTAATACCAAAACAAGCAGGCAATAAAGTTAATTTTCCAATTGTTTTATATCTTTTACTTTTAGCAAAAAATGCAATAGCAATTGCTAAACCGATTGTAGTACCCGTACCACCAAGTCCCATACCAAAGTAATAAAATCCTTCAGCATTTATGTATTGAGGCATTTGACCAGCTTGAAATGAAGCTGCATTAGCAGTTAAATAAGTCATAGTAAAAGGTAAACATAAATTTCCAACAAGAGAATTTCCATGAATACCTGCAAACCATAACAATAAGATAATAAACATAATTAGAACAGCACCAGGTAATGTGTTTAGTGCAAATACAAATGGTTTAAAAATAGCAGTAATAACACTATTAATATCAATATTAAGTAATACTCTTAAACACCAAAATAAAATAATACTTACTCCTGCAGGGATGAGCGCTTCAAATGATTTCCCAACAGCAGGAGGCACACTATCAGGCAACTTAATAACAATTTTTTTCTAATAAAGAATTCTACAATTTCAATAGTAATAAGGGAAACAATAATAGCTGAAAATAATCCTGTAGATCCAAAATTATCTATATTGATTGTAAATTTGTCATTTAAAGTTGCTAACAAGAAACAAACAAGTGATATGATTGTTCCGGTGATTCTATCAATGTTATGCATTTTAGAAAAGAAATAGCCTAAACTAATTGCTCCAATTAGACCGATAATACCAAATGTTGTATTTGTAGCTGCATTAAGCATAGAACTGTAAGGTTTAATAATTTTATCCCATCCTGTAATTGGAAGATTTCCGATAATCATAAAAATACTTCCAATAATAGTAAACGGAATTGTAATACTGATTCCATCACGGATAGCTGCAAGATACCTGTTGTTTCCTACTTTAGTAAGGAACGGTACAAATTTATTCATAAATATATCATTTATTTTTTTCATTTTTTCTCTCCATTTCCGATTTTTCTGTTTATAAACATCTAACAATGCATTGTTTGCTTTCTCTAGCAAACACTAGTATACTCTTATTTATAAATAACGCGTTTCACATTGCCGATGTTTGTTTCATAATTGTGAAACCCTTTACAACGAAGGAGAAATACGATGGATGCTTTTCAAACAATGGTTAAATACTATAATACTTGTGAAAATAAAGATACGAACTACCAAATTATAGAGTATATTTTAAAACATATAGATACGATAAATAATATGGCAATAACGCAAATAGCAGAAGAAACTTATGTATCGAAACCAACTATAACAAGATTTATTAGAAAGTTTGGTTATAAAGATTATGATGATTTTAAAAAATCAATTTATAATACATATTATAAAAATTTTAATTCGTCATTTAGATTAACTGATAATCAAATGTATGTTTTAGAAAAAGAACCAAAAAAATTTTTAGATGAATATGCAGATTCTATTTGTGATGCTATTAACGATTTTAAAAATCATTTTGATTATACGAAAATAGATTTTTTAATTGATGAGATGATGAGTAAGGAATGTGGAATTTTTGCATATAATCAACCTCTTAATTGTGCTATGGAAATACAAAATGATTTTTTTATGAAAAATAAAATAATTTATGTTGGTGAGAGTTATAGTAAACAATTAGAAATAGCAAAATCTTTAACTAAAAATGATTTAGCGATTATTATGTCAAATTATGGAAACTATTTTAGTGAGTATAAGGAAATAAAGGATATTTTAATTCAAAATAATGTTCCTATTATATTGATTACACTAAATTATCATTCTCCACAATTATTAAATTTTAAGGATATTATTTATTTGTCATCTCAACCGTTTACTGGCGTGGGAAGTTATCCAATGAAATTATTTACTGAATATTTGGTAAGAAGATTAAGAGTGAAATATAAATAAAAAAACATGTTTCAAAAATAGAAACATGTTTTTTTATCTTAATAAATTATTTTAATCGAAGAGATGAAAGTATATTATTTTTTCGAGGACAAAAAAGAATAGAGAAGAGATTCAAAAATAATGAGAACCTGCCCAAAAAAAGCATTAGGAACAAGATTGTCATGGTAAAAAGGATTATAGTGACCGATGATAATAGGTAAAGTAGCGTATTGACTTATTTTTGATTTTTCATTACCTGTGAAAGTAATGATATCAATATGATTGTTTTTAGCTGTTTCAACGACTTCTTCAAGTCTTGTTGTGATTCCTGAATTGGAAATGACAATAAGAAGTGTTGAATCTTGAAAATTATCATCCAACATTTCTAAATGAATAACACTCATTGAATAAAAACCATTGAGTGTAAGCCTTTGTGAAATGTAATCTGCAATTGGTGCAGAAAATCCCATTCCAAAAACAATAATGTGACTTTTTTTATGTTTATTCAGTAACTGAATAAAATGCGGAAGATAGTTTTCATACTTTTTATGTTTGGAAGATGAGTGGTTATTATCTGATAGACGATAAATCATATCACTATAACCACTAAATTCTAATTTATTACATAAACGATAGATGGCAGAAGTTGATGTAAAATTATCTTTTGCCATTTGTCTAATGGTGATATTTTTCAATTGTTTTTGATTTTTCTTAATATATTCCAATAAAGAGACTTCTAATTCGTTTAAATCAAATTTATCTTTTAAATGATCAATATTCATAAGTTTCACCTCACAATAATTATGTCATAGAAAAAATAAAGGAGCAAGAAAAATGGCAAAAGCAATGTACGACCCTTGGTCAAAAATCGTTACAAAAAATGGCTATGCAGGAGATGAGGTTATTTCTGCTTTGCAAAAATCAATTAGACGTGCCAAAGAAGAAGATGCATGTATGTTTGCTTATGAAATGTATATTTCTTCACCACAATTATTAGAAAAAATGTGGAGACGTTTACTTACAATTTCAGTAGAAGATATTGGAATGGGAGATCCAATGGCTGCAGTTCTAGTCAATAATCTCTATCAAATGTCTAAAAACTTTGAATATGCAGATGGTGATCAACCAATGTATTTCATTCATGCAATTCGTTACTTATGTAGCTGTCAAAAAGATCGTTCAAGCGATTTATTAAAAAATATTTGTATTAAATCATTTGCGATGGGTAAATTCCCAGAAATTCCTGATGTTGCTTTAGATAAGCATACAGTAAGAGGAAAAGCAATGGGACGTGATTCTTTCCATTTCTTACATGAAGCAAGTAAAGTTATTCCACAAATGGAAGTAGATAATGATTATAAAGAACGTTATGCAAAAATTTTAGAAGAATACGATCCAGAAAATGTCGTAGATACAGCCTTTACATTTAATGGTTGGCAATTTTAATAGATAAATTATATTTTGAGGGGAATATAGAATGATAGAAAAATTAGAGAAGGTATTAGAGCCTTTTGCAAATAAGCTCGCACAACAAAGACACCTACAAGCAATTTCATCAGGAATGATGATGCCACTTGGATTAATCGTTATAGGATCATTATTTTTGATTGTTGCGAATCCACCAATTAATTTAGATTTAGTCGATTTACATACAGGAAACATCTTTTTAAAAGTTTTAATAGGTTGGAAACAATTTGCGGTTGCTAACTATGATGTACTTACATTACCATATAATTACACAATGGGATTGGTTGGCTTAATTTCTGCTTTTGGTATTGCTTATTGTTTAGCAGAAAGCTATCAAATGAAATCAGCTGTTTATGGAATTATTGCTATGTGTACTTTCTTAATGGTGTCAGCACCATTAAAAGATGGTGGTATTTCAACAAGTTATTTAGGAGCTGATGGATTATTTGTTGCCATTGTTATTGCATTAGTTTCTGTGGAAATTTCGCGTTTTGTAAGTCAAAAACTTGTTATTTCTTTTCCAGGAAGTGTGCCAAGTGCAGTTACTGATTTTGTAAATAGTTTGTTGCCACTTGCTGCAAACATTATTATTATATACGGTTTAAATGTTGCTTTGATGGCAGCTACAGGTAAAAACTTACCGGCTTTTATTATGTCTATTTTAACACCAGCTATTTCAGGTGTAGATAATATTTGGATGTTTATGGGAATTTATTTATTTTCAAATATTTTATGGTTATTTGGAATTAATGGTTCTTCTATTGTTTTTCCAATTGTTTTTGCTTTATGTATCGCAAATACCGGAGTGAATGCTGAACTTGTTAATGCAGGAAAAGCACCAACAGCTTTAATTAACTTACAAATGTTTAGATATGTATTACTAGGTGGGGCAGGAAATACATTAGGACTTGTTTTATTAATGTGTAAATCAAAATCAAAACATATTCGTTCAATTGGACGTTTAAGTGTATTGCCTAGTATATGCGGAATTAATGAACCAATTATTTTTGGAACACCAATCGTTCTAAATCCAATTTTATCAATTCCGTTTCTAATCATGCCATGTCTTTCGGCAGGTCTTGGTTATCTTGTTCAAAGTATGGGACTTGTTTCATTAGGTTATATTGTCGATCCATCGTTTACACCATTCTTTGCACAAGGATTCTTATCGGCGTTAGATATTAGAAATGTTATTTTCATGTTCGTGTTAATAGCACTTTCAGTTGTTGTTTATTATCCATTCTTTAAGGTATATGAAAAAAATACTTTAGAACATGAAGGTGAATAATGATGAGGTATAGGCTTAGGCTTATACCTTTTTTATTGAATTTACCTGTTTCTTCCTATATAATCATAGATAATATGAGGGGGACATATTATGATTATTAGTGGAAAAGAGATTTCAACAAAGATCAAGAATCAATTAAAAGAAGAAGTTGAACAAATGAAAAATAAATATGATCGTTTACCAAAACTTGCGGTTATTTTAGTAGGGGAAAATCAAGCAAGTCAAGTATACGTTAGAAATAAAGAAAGAGGATGTTCTTATGTAGGAATGGATTCTTTAAAAATTACACATGATGCAACTTTTAGTGAAGAAGAACTTTTAAATGAAATCAAACAATTAAATGAAGATGATACAGTAGATGGAATTTTAGTACAACTACCATTACCAGATCATATCAATGAAGATAAGGTTTTAGAAGCTATTGACCCATCAAAAGATGTAGATGGTTTCCATCCTGAAAATGTTGCTAAACTATTTTTAGGACAAAAAAGCTTGGTTCCATGTACACCTAAAGGAATGATGGTTTTACTAGATGAAATTAATTATGATTTAACAGGGAAAGAAGTTGTTGTTGTAGGAAGAAGTAATATTGTCGGAAAACCGGTATCTTTATTATGTTTACAAAAAAATGCGACAGTTACAATTGCACATAGTAAAACAAAAGATTTAAAAGAAGTTTGTCAAAGAGCAGATGTTTTAATTGCAGCTGTTGGTCGTGCGAAAATGATTAATCGTGATTATGTTAAAGAAGGTGCCGTTGTTTTAGATGTAGGAATTAATCGTGATGAAAATAATAAACTTTGTGGAGATGTAGATTTTGAAGATGTAAAAGATAAAGTTTATGCGATTACTCCTGTTCCAGGAGGAATTGGACCAATGACTATTACGATGTTATTACATAATACTTTGGAGGCATTTTATCATCATCAAGGAGAATAATTATGGATTATCAATTAAATGATATTGTAGAAATGAAAAAACAACACCCATGTAAGAAATCAAACCAATGGAAAATTGTAAGAATGGGTGCTGATATTAAAGTAAAATGTTTAGGATGTAATGCAATTGTTATGTTTTCTAGACGTGATTTTGAAAAACGTCTAAAAAAAGTTGTAGAACATGCAGAGTAGTATTTACGAAATGAGGACAAAATTTATTTTGTCCCTTTTTTATTCTAAAAATATTAATAATTAAATAGAACTGTTTGAAAGAATTTGGTGGCTTGACAATTTTTATGTAATAATTTGAATGATAAAAATAAAAGGAAAAACCTACAGAAATGTAGGCTTTTTAAATCTTAAATAAGATTAAGCTTTTCTAAAGCGTAGGCAATACCGTTATCTTCGATGCCTTTTGTCACAAAATAAGCAATGTCTTTCATCACTTGTACACCATTAGCCATAACAATAGAATGTTTAACATAACGAAGCATACTTTCGTCATTAAAAGAATCTCCAAAAACATAACAATGATCTAAGTCACTGTGGAAATCATCAACTACAGTTTGAATACCTGTTGCTTTGGAATGATTCTTTGGTACGATTTCCCACATTTCTTCACTACGTTCAATGACATCAAAATCTTGTGAAATATTATTTCTAAATTCTTGGATATTATGATCAAACCAAATAGTAAATTTATCAAAAAAAAGATTTGGATTTTCACTTGTTGAAACGTTAAAACCGTTGTTTGTATATCTTTCTTTAATTTTTTGAACAAATTTATTTTTAATATTTGTATTAAAATAGACATGATCTTTTGATTCTAAAACAGCATCAATTTCATATTTTTTAATAAGAGATGCGATTTCTCTACATCTTTCTTGAGATAATTGATGATGATAAATCACTTGATTATGATAAGTAATATAAGTTCCACAACCACAAATATAACCATCTGGTTGTAAATTGTGAATTTCTTGATCAATTGTAGAAATAGGTCTACCGGTATTAATAAAAATAAGATGTCCTTTTTCTTTTACTTTTTTTAAAGCTTCTTTAGCACTTTGAGGAACGGTATGTGTTTTTTCACTTAATAATGTTCCATCAATATCAAAAAATAATAATTTTCTATCTTCCATTTTTTTACTCCTTCGTAGCTATTATAACGAATAATTAAAAAAATGGGATATTTTGTTTTATAAAAGTTACTCGCTCTTTTAAAAAAAGTATGATAGAATGAACCAATAAAGGAATGATGATATGAGTTTAATAATAATTTTATTTATTGTAATGCTAGTGATATTTAGTATTTTATGGGGAAATCGAACTTTTTCTGTAAAAACTTTAAATCAAATGTTTTATCACATGATTGTTCCTTGTGATGGAACAGATGATGGAATTTTTAAGGATTGGTTTATTAATTGTTTTCCACCAGCTTTTATAACGACAGTTATTGGAAGTGTTCTTCTTTATAAAACACCGTTTGTTTTTTTATTTGATTATCAAGGTATTTGTATTACGGTTTTAATTCTTGGAACGCTTTTTTATGCATTAATCAATTATCAGATTATTACGTATGTTTTTGATATGGTTAGGACATCGAAGCTTTATGAAGAACATTATGTAGATCCTAAAAATGTTGAATTAGATTTTAAAGAAAAGAGAAATTTGATTCATATTTATTTAGAATCCGTAGAAAATACGTATCTTTCTAAAGAACAAGGTGGACAAGAAGAAAATAATTATATAAAAGAATTAGGTGAATTGGCTAATGAGAATATTAATTTTTCTCATACAGATAAAATAGGGGGTTCTTATACGATTGAGGGAACACAATGGACCATTGCTTCAATGGTTGGACAAGAGGCTGGAATTCCGCTTTTATTTCCACTTTCAAAAGATAAATATGATGAACATTCTTCTTTTCTATCGGGATGTTATACATTAGGTGAAATTTTAGAAAGTCAAGGATATCAAAATCGTATTTTAATGGGATCGGATGCTAATTTTGGTTGCACTTCAAATTTTTACAAACAACATGGAAATTTTAAGATTGAAGATACGACTTCATTAAAAGAAGAAGGTAGATTACCTCAAGATTATCATGTTTTTTGGGGGTTTGAGGATAAGAAGGTCTTCGAATTTGCAAAGGAAGATCTTAATGAAATGGCTAAAAGTAAGCAACCTTTCTATATGGAATTGGTCACGATTGACACCCATACACCAGATGGCTATGTTTGTGAAGAATGTAAACATGAATATGAAAGTCAATATGCTAATGTCATCAGTTGTCAATCAAGACAAGTGGAAGCTTTTGTACGTTGGTGTCAAAAACAAGATTGGTATGAAAATACAACAATTGTTATTACAGGTGATCATAAAAGTATGTCGGAAAAATTCTTTAAACATTTAGATAAAAATTATTTACGCACCCCTTATAATTGTTTTATTAATAGTGCGGTTGAACCTATTCAACCTAAAAACAGAAAATTTGCAATCTTTGATTTTTATCCAACAATTCTAGCAAGTTTAGGAGTTCAAATCAAAGGCGAACATTTAGGATTAGGAACGAATTTATTTAGCAATGAAAAAACACTTTTAGAAAAATATGGGGTTAAAAAAATTAATAGTGAAGTGACTAAATATTCTAAGTTTTATAGAAAAGTATTGATTAATAAACAAAAGAACGTGTAATTTGCACGTTCTTTTATGAATGAAAATATTTTTCAATTTCTTTTCTTTCATATGCTGTTAGTTTTAAAATATCCATCGCTCTTTGCGGGTTTGTCAAGAAAAGTGTGTAAGTAATTTAAACATTACTAAAAAATAGGTTAT
>OCAA01000463.1_pt1 | contig 37951 bp, 35 predicted proteins | sample 1538241 | NCBI WGS metagenome assembly OCAA01 (sample SAMEA2580241, study PRJEB22360) | human gut metagenome | biome: human gut; feature: human-associated habitat; material: faeces | place: Denmark | collected 2008/2010
CAGAAAAATATATAAATTTCTGACCGCACTTTTTCTATTAAATTTGGAAACCTATTTTGGCTCTTTCGACAAATCAAAACCAATTTTCCAAAAAACCATATCAAGTAGCTTCATTTGAGGATAATCAAGAGTCTTTTTCCTACCCTCAAATTTATATTCAATTAAAAATTGACTTCTTAATTTTTCCAGTTTTTCTTGATGCTCTTCATAAAATTTAATTAGTTTCTGCAAAGATGCTATATTGTAGTTTCCTGTCGTCACTTCATTCTTTTTTACGGCATCAACAAAGAAACGATCATAAGCCGGCACACAACCTAATGCCCCCAATAAAACCTTAGTAACTAAAGTTGTTGAAATATCTTGTTTTATGTCTTCTTTCCCTACATTTGAACGAAACTGCTTATAAATACTGCCAATTTCACTATTTAGTTTTTTTAGTAATAAAACAGTCTGCTCACTATTTAACTCTTTACACCCTATCCCAAATAATTTGTTATATTCAGGTTTCAATATTTCTTTTACTGCAGAAGTATGGATAGTGTAATCATATTGCAATAAAAAGGACGAACCTCTATACATCCCCCAACTGGCTAAATAGAACGCCAGATGTAAACTTAAATTATCAACATTATCTTTTTCAGGATTTTGCCTGGCTTCATAAAACTGAGCATAACAATGTTCCCAAGAACGGTATCGATGTCTATCTTGTACTTTAAGTTCCTCATAAAACTCTCCAGTTTTTTTAATAAACTCATCAATAATCGCCATTAAACTTTCCTTATCAGAATGTAAAGCTAAAAAAATACGGTTAAAAACGGAATAGTTTTAACCGCACTTTTGCTTTAATAAATCGAAATAATTAAATTAATTCTACCGGTACTTTCACCACTAATTTTTTCACAAAACTTGATTTGCCGTTTACGGTGCAACCCGGCTTATGGGGTTCATAAGGGAAAAAGACTGCGAACATTTTTGGTAAAAGTGTCACTGTGCTTTTATCTTCAATTTGCGGGGTAAGTTGGTAGTCATCAGCGTCACGATATTCATCGTATAAGCTGAGGTTTGGATAAGTCGCGCTTACTTCAACATTTTCTTCACCACGAATAAGTAATTGAATATCCAAATATTTATGGTGAAGTTCAGCTTGTTTGCTATCCGCTTCAACCGTATCAAATTCCATGACATTCATATAAACTTGCTCGCTTAAATCATGACGACCATTTTCTAATGCTTCAAGATCTAAGGTATTAAGATGATCGCAAATGCCCGCGATAACTTTTGGTAAACCCACTTTGAAATTTGGGTTATTTAATGCACTGATAATCATAGTGTCTCCTTACGTATGTATTTGTATGAGAATATGATAACAAGTTGCTTATATTAAATAAAGTTACCAATAAATTTAAAACTCTGTATAATAAGCGAGCTTTATTTTCTGCATTAGCGTGCGGCTATCAAAAGAAATTTTAAACGCCCAAAGTGCGGTCATTTTTTCGAGAGATTTCTTTTGCTAGTCGCAATCTGGAAAATAAAGCTTTGTTTTAAATATTATTTTGAAGGAAAACATTGTGAATCCAATTGTTAAACAATTTAAATACGGTCAACATACCGTTACTCTAGAAACCGGCGCGATTGCACGTCAAGCAACTGCTGCGGTCATGGCAAGCATGGACGATACCACGGTATTCGTGACTGTTGTTGCTAAAAAAGATGTAAAAGAAGGTCAAGACTTCTTCCCATTAACCGTAAACTACCAAGAGCGTACTTATGCGGCTGGTAAAATCCCTGGTGGTTTCTTCAAACGTGAAGGTCGTCCATCTGAAGGCGAAACTTTAATTGCACGTTTAATCGACCGTCCAATTCGTCCATTATTCCCAGAAGGTTTCTTCAACGAAATCCAAGTTGTGGCAACTGTAGTTTCTGTAAACCCACAAATCAGCCCTGACTTAGTGGCAATGATCGGTGCTTCTGCAGCATTAACCTTATCTGGCGTGCCTTTCAATGGCCCTATCGGTGCAGCACGTGTTGGTTTCATCGACAACCAATTCGTATTAAACCCAACTATGGCCGAACAAAAACAAAGCCGTTTGGACTTAGTGGTTGCAGGCACTGACAAAGCAGTATTAATGGTTGAATCAGAAGCAGACATTTTAACTGAAGAACAAATGTTAGCGGCAGTCGTATTCGGTCATCAACAACAACAAGTTGTGGTTGAAGCAATCAAAGAATTTGCAAAAGAAGCTGGCAAACCACGTTGGGATTGGGTTGCACCACAACCAAACACAGATTTAATCAACAAAGTAAAAGCGATTGCAGAAGCGCGTTTAGGCGATGCATACCGCATTACTGAAAAACAAGCACGTTACGAACAGATCGATGCGATTAAAGCGGATGTGATTGCACAAATCACAGCTGAAGATGAAGAAATCAGCGAAGGTAAAATCGTGGATATTTTCACCGCACTTGAAAGCCAAATCGTTCGTGGCCGTATCATTGCAGGTGAACCACGTATTGATGGTCGTACCGTTGATACCGTTCGTGCATTAGATATTTGCACTGGTGTATTACCACGTACTCACGGTTCTGCAATTTTCACCCGTGGCGAAACACAAGCATTAGCCGTTGCAACGTTAGGTACTGAACGTGATGCACAAATCATTGATGAATTAACAGGTGAACGTCAAGATCACTTCTTATTCCACTACAACTTCCCTCCATACTCTGTAGGTGAAACCGGTATGATCGGTTCGCCAAAACGTCGTGAAATCGGTCACGGTCGTTTAGCAAAACGTGGTGTAGCAGCCGTTATGCCAAGCCTTGCAGAATTCCCGTATGTAGTGCGTGTAGTATCTGAAATCACTGAATCTAACGGTTCTTCTTCTATGGCCTCTGTATGTGGTGCGTCTTTAGCATTAATGGATGCGGGTGTACCAATCAAAGCCGCTGTTGCAGGTATCGCAATGGGCTTAGTGAAAGAAGAAGAAAAATTTGTGGTTCTTTCAGATATCTTAGGTGATGAAGACCACTTAGGTGATATGGACTTTAAAGTGGCGGGCACACGTGAAGGTGTCACCGCACTTCAAATGGACATCAAAATTGAAGGTATCACCCCTGAAATTATGCAAATTGCATTAAACCAAGCAAAAGGTGCACGTATGCACATTCTTGGTGTAATGGAACAAGCTATCCCTGCTCCACGTGCGGATATTTCTGACTACGCGCCGCGTATTCACACCATGAAAATTGATCCGAAGAAAATCAAAGATGTTATCGGTAAAGGTGGTGCAACTATCCGTGCATTAACTGAAGAAACTGGTACTTCTATCGATATCGATGATGATGGTACAGTGAAAATCGCCGCAGTAGATAGCAGTGCAGCGAAAAATGTGATGGCACGTATTGAAGAAATCGTTGCTGAAGTTGAAGCGGGCGCAATTTACAAAGGTAAAGTGACTCGTCTTGCTGACTTCGGTGCATTCGTCGCTATCGTTGGAAATAAAGAAGGTTTAGTTCATATTTCTCAAATCGCTGAAGAGCGTGTAGAAAAAGTGAGTGATTATCTTCAAGTGGGTCAAGAAGTGACTGTTAAAGTGGTTGAAATCGATCGCCAAGGTCGTATCCGCTTAACCATGAAAGATCTTGCACCAAAACAAGAAACTGAAGCAGAATCTGCACCAGCAGAAGACATTTCAGAAGAACAAGAATAATCTCACAGGGTGTGTGAATACAGTTTACACACCCATTTTGATTATCAAACTAACTTATAAAACAATGCAGTATTTCCGGTTATTCCGTTTTCTAGTTTCGTTGTCTAGCCTAAGTGTGATTTTATTTATTTCCGGTTGTGTACAATCGGGAAACGTGTTTGTCGCACCAAATAAAGTCGTGCTAGCGGATCAAACGCCGAATACGCACTTCGAACAAGAAGTGATGATTACCCGAATCGGGCAAGTTTTATTAGTTGGAAAAATGAGTAATGAAGAACGGGCAACGCTTCACTTTGAACGTGGCGTATTATACGACTCCCTCGGTTTATGGGGCCTCGCGCGTTATGACTTTACACAAGCCCTCGCGTTACAGCCAAAGATGGCTTCCGTTTACAATTATTTAGGGCTTTACTTACTGCTTGAAGAAGATTATGACAGCGCATTAGAAACCTTTAATGCCGTGTTTGAATTGGACCCAAGTTATGACTATACCCACCTTAATCGTGGTTTAAATTTTTATTACGTCGAACGCTATAATCTTGCTGAAGACGATTTGATGAAGTTTTACGAAGCCGATACCAAAGATCCTTATCGCGTACTCTGGCTCTATTTGAACGAACAAAAATTAAAACCACAAGAAGCCCATGCCAACCTTGTTGAACGAGCTAAAGGGCTATCTAAGGACTTCTGGGGAACAAATATCGTTCAATACTATTTAGGTAATATTTCCGTGAGCGACTTGCAAGAACGGGCAACTAAATTTGCAGAAAACTCACAACAATATGCAGAAATATTAACCGAAACCTACTTTTATCTAGCAAAACAAAAACTCAATTTGGGGCAAATTGATGAAGCGGCGGCTTTATTCAAACTTGCTATTGCGAATCAGGTGTATAACTTTGTTGAGTATCGTTTTGCCGTGTTAGAGCTGATGAAATTGAAGCCAGCTCAAACAGAAGACGAAAAAGAAGAAAAAAGTGCGGTCACAAAAACTGCTGTTTTTTAGACTTGCCTCTTTCTTTTGTAACAAATAAACCTGAAAGCGAAATTGAGCTTTCCTTACTTACATTCGAGTATTTTAATGACAGACAAAATCACTTTTAATGATTTAGGCTTGCCTGAATTCATTCTAAAAGCCGTTTCTGACCTTGGTTTTGAAACACCTTCGCCAATCCAACAAGCTTGTATTCCTGCTCTTTTAGAAGGCAGAGATGTACTTGGTATGGCGCAAACCGGTAGTGGTAAAACTGCCGCATTCTCTTTACCTATTTTGGCAAAAATTGATCCTGCCGCAAAACATCCACAATTATTGGTGATGGCACCAACCCGTGAACTTGCAATTCAAGTTGCTGATGCTTGCGAACATTTCATGAAATATGCAAAAGGCATCAACATCGTAACCCTTTATGGTGGTCAACGCTATGACATTCAATTACGTGCATTAAAACAAGGTGCACAAGTTGTTGTGGGTACACCAGGCCGTATTTTGGATCATATCCGTCGTAACACATTAAATCTATCTGAATTAAAAGCTATCGTACTTGATGAAGCTGATGAAATGCTTCGTATGGGCTTTATTGATGATGTAGAAACCGTTATGGCTGAATTACCGGAAGAGCACCAAACTGCCCTTTTCTCTGCAACCATGCCTGAGCCAATTCGTCGTATCACAAAACGCTTCATGAATAATCCGCAAGAAGTGAAAATCAAAGTAAATAACGATAATGCGCCTGATATTGAGCAAAACTGTTGGTATGTTCAAGGTTTCCGTAAAAATGATGCATTATTACGCTTCTTAGAAGTGGAAGATTTTGATGCAGCAATCATTTTTACCCGTACTAAAACGGGCACACTTGATGTGACTGAATTATTAGAAAAACACGGTTTCCGTGCTGCGGCATTGAACGGTGATATGACTCAGCAATTACGTGAGCAAACCTTAGATCGCTTACGTAATGGTAGCCTTGATATTGTTGTTGCAACCGATGTTGCTGCGCGCGGCATCGATATTGAACGTATCAGCCTTGTGGTGAACTATGACATCCCACTTGATGCAGAGTCTTACGTTCACCGTATCGGCCGTACTGGTCGTGCAGGTCGTTCTGGTCGTGCATTATTATTCGTTGAACCACGTGAACGCCGTTTACTTCGCAATATCGAACACTTGATGAAAAAACCAATCAATGAAGTTGAATTGCCAAATCATGAAGTGTTACAAGCCTGTCGTCGTAAAAAATTCCAAGACAAGATTACCAAACAATTGGAACATCACGACCTTGAAATGTATCGTAGCTTATTGGAAGATTTATTCACAGCAGATCAGGATCAAGAAGATATTGCTGCAGCCATGTTGATGTTGCTTCAAGGCAAACAAAAACTCATCCTTCCACCGGATCCACCAATGGATAAACGTCGTCGTGACCGTAATGATCGCGGTGATCGTCGTGAAAATCCACGTTCAGCTGAACGTCGTGGTGAACGTAAAGGCTACGGCACACCACAACCGATGGATTTATATCGTATCGAAGTAGGTCGTGCAGATGGCGTAGAAGTGCGTCATATCGTAGGTGCTATCGCCAATGAAGGTGATATTAACAGCCGTTATATTGGTCATATCAAACTTTACGATGACTACTCTACTGTTGAATTACCACAAGGTATGCCAAAAGAATTGCTCCAACAATTCGGTAAAACTCGCGTTTTAAATAAACAAATGCAAATGAGCTTTATGGGCGCAGCACAGTCAGACAATAGACGTGGTGGCAATGACTTTGGTGGAAAAGGTCGCCGTAATGAACGTGGAGACCGAGGCCAAGATCGCTTCCGTGGTGAACGTAATGGTGAGCGTCGTCAGCGTAAATTTAACGATAAAAACGACCGCACTTTTAATGAACGTGGTCGACGAGATCGCCAACGTTAATCCTTATTTAACAGCCCCTTGAAGTAAAAGGGGCTTTTTTATTGTCTTAATTCTCGTTACAATCGTCTCTTATCTCAATTTATAAGGTTTATCTATTGAAAGGTCTATTTTTACGTATTATTGCTGCCTTTGCATTATTACTTTGGGCAGTGGATATGGTGTTCCCTTGGCAAAAAATTATGCAATCGGAGCAAAACCCTTACACTGCGATCAAAAATCGCGGTAGCCTTATTGTCGGCACCATTAACAATCCCATTTACTATTTTATTGGGAATGAGGGAGAATCTGGCTTGGAATACGAATTAGCAAAAAACTTTGCTGATTATTTAGGGGTTCGCTTACAAATTAAAACCTTAGAAAATAACGATCAACTTTTTAACGAATTAGAAAACAACAATATTGATATTGCAGCTGCGAATCTTTTATTTCAGCCTCAACGTGCAGAAAAATTTCAGTTAGGGCCCTCTTATACTTCTGCCTCTTGGCAGCTTGTGTATAAAAAAGGTGAAAATCGTCCGAAAGATTTAGCGCAAGTACAGCAAGAAATTATCATTTCTGCAGGGGAAGACTTAGAAAAATTATTATCCCTTGCACAGAAAAAACTTCCTGCACTTAAATGGCAGAATAACAAGCAATTAACCCAAGAAGAATTATTGATTCAAGTAGCTGAAGGGAAAATTCCTTACACCATTGCAAATAGTATTGATGTGGCTGCAGCACAACAAATTCGTCCTAACTTAGCGATTGCATTTGACTTAACGGATGAAATGACCGTGCATTGGTATCTCTCCAATAAATCCTATAATGAATTGCAAGCAGGTTTGTTGGATTTTATAAATAATGCCATTGAAACAGGATTAATTGATCGCATTGAGGAGAAATATTTCCGCCATATTACTGCCTTTGATTATGTGGATACTCAGGCTTATTTAGAGGCGGTTGAAAAAATTCTACCTCAATATCAACCGCTCTTTGAAAAATACAAAGGGAATTTAGACTGGCGATTATTAGCCGCTGTAGCCTATCAAGAATCGCATTGGGACCCTTATGCCACCTCTCCAACAGGTGTGCGCGGGATGATGATGCTTACCAAAGATACGGCTGTGCGGATGAATATTAATAACAGAACGGATGCCGAACAAAGTATAAAAGCGGGATCGGAGTATTTGCATTGGCTACTCGACCAAATGCCTGACAGTATTCCAGAAGAAGATCGAATTTGGTATTCTTTAGCGGCATATAATATGGGGTTAGGGCATATTTTAGATGCTCGTCGACTAACTAAAAAATTAGGCGGCAATCCTGATAACTGGTTAGATGTAAAAAATAATCTTCAGCTATTATCGGAAAAGCGTCATTATTCAAACTTAAAATATGGCTACGCTCGCGGCTATGAAGCCTACCAATATGTCGAAAATATTCGACGTTACATGAACAGTATTGTGAATTATCATCGTGTTCAAGAAAACCAAGCGACAGCAACAGAATAAGTGCGGTCAGAAAAAATAGCGTTTTTATTGAATGGAAAGAAAACAAGGAGAAAAAGATGTTAAAAAGAAAAACCTTCTTAAAGAAAAAAGCATCAAGAGATATTTCAGCCTCACGTAACTTGCGTTTAAGACGCTTAAAACACCGTAAAGCAAAACAATTTCAACGCCATGCATTACAATTAGTGATTCAAGATATCTAAAAAAGGGCGAACATCATGTTCGCCCTTTTGCTATTTGTTAGTCGATATTATATTTTGTCAGTGTTATTGCTTAATACCACCAAATGCACCCCGAGACTGATCTGCTTCATTTGTAAATAAGCCTGTCATTTCTTGTGCATTTTCACCAAAGAAACCACCTTGGGTCTTAATACCATTTACTTCACCAGCAAAGCTATTACCCGTAATTTTACCGCCAAAATTCATACCTGGTACGGCATTAGCTTTTTCCATAATATTAATATCAATGACTTTATTAGCAAAATCAGCTGTAGCTTTCATTTCACTTATCTCACTATAATTTTGGTTACCATCTTTTTTATAAACAGCTCCACCTTTATACTCTGCTAATCCTGTTGTAGGAATTTGTGTCACTGCTGTTGGTAAACCTTGCGCATAAAAATATTGATTACCTGTTAATTTATCAACATAGGTACCAAATGCACTTGATTGTAAATTACTATTACTTAAGATAGTTTGCCCTTCTTTTCGAAGATTATATAAATCGTCATATTCTTCATAAGTCCATGGGTCAATATCTCCAGCTCTTCTCAAGATATTAATATCAACTAATTTACCTGATTCATCAATTATCGTAAGATCTCGCACATCACGAGCTAATGGGCGGCTTGCCTCATTTTCTTCTCCAGTTAAAACCCCACCGGAAATGACATCTTTCATCTCCCCACTAACTCCGCCAAAGATCTTATCACTTAGTGGAATGCGTGCTTTTTCATCAGCTTGTAAATTTTCAAGTTGTTTCAATCTTTCTTCAGCGGCTTTTTTTTCTGCTTCTGTTTGTTCGCTATTATTTTTTGCCGTTTTTATTGCAGCTTCAGCTTTTTTCACAGCAGCGTCCGCTTTCTTATTTGCTTCAGCGATTCTTTGATTTAGTTCAACCTCGGCTTGACGAATCTGCTCAGAATTATCTGAGCCACCTTTTGAACTAGAAGAACAAGCACCTAATGCCATAACACAGGAAAGCGCAATGATGGAAAGTTTAATTTGGTTCATAAAAAAGATCCTTATTATCTTGTTTTTTTAGACTAAATGATGACTTCACACAATTTAAATGAAATGAAAATAATTTTCAATACCATTGTAAGATTTATTTAAATTTTGTAAACTTTGCTCCGGATTCTACTAAATCAAAATAATATTTCAGGTAAAAATATGATTCATAAATTTCCACTTTCTTTAGGTGCACTTTGTGTCGCTTTTGCTGTGCACGCCTATGCAGAAGAGCAAACTACATTAGATACAATTACTGTTAATGCCAATGCTTCTGAGGTCAAAGCAAATCAAATAAAAAAAACGCGTAAATCAATTCAAGAAGAACTGATTTCAGATAATTATGACTTAGTTCGTTATGCTACTGATGTTGGCATTAGTGATAATGGCCGTCGTAACAAAGGTTTTGCAATGCGTGGTGTTGAAGGAAATCGTGTTGGTATCAGTGTTGATGGCGTCAATTTACCCGAATCAGAAGAAAATTCACTATATGCACGTTACGGTAATTTTAATAGCTCTCGTCTAAGTATCGATCCAGAATTAGTGCAGGGTATTGATATTATGCGAGGAGCAGATTCTTTCAATTCAGGTAGTGGTGCGATAGGCGGTTCCGTTAATTATCGAACCTTAGGTGCTGATGATATCATCCTGCCAAATAAAAAATGGGGTGTATTGCTTAAAAATGGTTATGCTAGCAAAAATAGCGAATGGACACACACTTTAGGGGTTGCTTATAAAGATGACAAATTTGATGCAACCTTACTCTATTCCTATCGCCATGGATATGAAATGAAAAGCCGTGGAAAAGGTCAGGATATCGTAGGTAACGCTCGCGGTATCCCAGACCCATCACATCATAAAAACCATAGCTACTTAGCTAAAATCGGTTATTTTATTACTCGGACACAACGTGTAAGTGCATCATTTAATGCACAAAAAGCAAATAACTTTGTTGATGAAAAATCTTACCAGCTGGCAGGGCTCTGGCGTGAATCCAATGATATAAGTAAACGCTATAATGCCAATATTGCCTACGAATATTTTCCAGAAAACAGTAAATGGTTAAGTTACCTAAAAACTGAATTAGATTTTCAAAAAACAAATATTGGTTCAGAAAACTACAAAGGTGGATATCGCTATAATGCTGATTTTACTGCATATTCAGGAAAAGATTTAATCGAAATTCAGGATACCAGCATGAATAGCCGCTTTATGAGAGCCTCTCTGAGAGCCGATCTCATGCCATGGGAAACCAGATTTGGTAGCCATCAATTTACGCTAAGAACCGGTATTTCACAAAAAGATTTTGATAATCGTAATGATCATGAATATCCAAATATAAATACAGATGGTAGCAGTGCAAGAGATAGTGAATCAATTCAGCACCCAGTCAGAACCCGTTCATTCTTTGCTCAATTACAAGACAATGTGATATGGAATGATATCTTTTCAAGTCAATTAGGAATTCGTTATGATTGGGATGAATTAGTTCCACAAGATTTAAAAGCTTTTTGTAGAGCTTGCAGCAGTAAACCTGCATCAAATACCTTCCAAAGTTTAAGTGGCTCATTTGGATTAGATGCTCAGCTTAATGATATTTGGAAAATGGGGTATAACATTTCTACTGGTTTCCGTATTCCAACTGCTTCAGAAATGTATTTCTCTTTCGAACATCCTGCCGGTAACTGGATACCAAACCCTGATTTAAAAGCTGAACAAGCACTAAATCAATCTATTTATATTCAAGCTGAGCACCAGTTAGGCTCATTTGGGTTAACGTTTTATCATACTCGTTATAAAAACTTCTTAACTGAGCAAGAGTCAACTTATAAAAAACGTAACCCGTATTACAATGCCTATAGTGCAAGTTATGGTCAACAAGCTTATTACACAACAATCGCTCAGAAAGCAGTTAACATAGACCGAGCTCGTATTTCTGGTGTAGAATTCACGAGTAAAGTTAATTTAGATCAGATTATTTCAGCTATTCCGCAAGGTTGGAAATTTACAGCAAATCTCGGTTATGCTAAAGGAAAACTTAGTGGTACTGAAGCGAGCTTACTTTCCATTCAACCTATTAAAGTGATTTTAGGAATTGGGTATGAAGATCCAAATGATCGCTGGGGAATGAACATAAAAGCAAGTTATCTCGGTGCAAAAAAAGCAAAAGATGCCCAAATAGTACAATACTCTACCAACTTTGTTAGAGAAGTAAAAACTTACCCTTATCTTAATAATTCTGCGGTATTATTTGATCTGTATGGTTTCTATAAAATCAATCAAAATATCACGCTACGCGCGGGACTTTATAACTTATTTAATCGCAAATATCACACTTGGGATACCCTACGTGGTATTAACAAAATAAGTACGACTGATTCTGTTGATAAAGAAGGAAAAGGTTTAGAGCGTTTTTATGCGCCAGGACGTAATTTTGCAGCATCTGTTGAGATTCGTTTTTAATTGATTATATCCTTAGTAAAAAAGGGCGAACATCATGTTCGCCCTTTCAATTTATTCATTATCCTTTATTTTTCAAAAGAATCTTTCAAACGCTCATCTGCTCGACGGGATTCGCCTTTATGTTGAAGTTTATTTAATTGACGTTCCAATTTTTCTTCTACTTCATTGATCGCTTTATACATATCATCCGCGGTTGCTGTCGCAAGTAGATTACCTAACGGGGTTCCAATTGAAGCCTCTACAGAAAAGCCGTTTGGTACTTTACTTAAAACAAAGTGCGGGCTAATCAGTTGAGTGTGCCATTTCTCTAATTTTGCAAGTCTTCCCTCCACATGTTCACGAATTGCAGGGGTGATTTCCATTTGTTTACTTGTGATATTGAGTGTCATAGCATTTACCTCTTTTGCTTAAATGAACCCTTCGGTTCCGTTCATCTTTAATAACAACATATCGACCTTGAACCACTTTTTCAAGTGCTTTTAGGTAAATAAAAAAACAAATGTTCAAAAATATGATCGGGATCTAATTTCTGAAAAAATGTGATTTCATTTCCGTGTAAACTTGTTATGATATAAAGCTGTAAACAACAAAGGGAAGCACTCGGCTTCCCTTTTCTTTTTATGAACCTAAATTAGGCTAATTCATCTTGATCATGTTGCGTTGCTTTTAAACGTTCGAAGTAATCTTTGGTTTCTGAAATAATCTCTTTGCGTAAACCAATTAATGCAACTAAGTTCGGGAAGGCCATTAAACCATTCACAATATCTGCTAAGATCCAGATTAAATCTAAGGTGAGGAATGAACCCGCTCCAACTAGAACAATAAACACGAAGCGATACAATTTAATACCACGAATACCGACTAAGTAAAGGAAACAACGCTCACCGTAGTAACACCACCCTAAAATTGTAGTGAAAGCAAAGAATAATAAGCCAACGGTTACAATAGTTGCACCGATTGATGTGCCTAAGCCCTGTGCAAAAGCGTAGTTGGTCACACTTGCGCCAGAAAGCTCAGGATTACTCCATGCCCCCGTAATCACAAGCACTAAGCCCGTCATGGTACATACGATGATGGTATCTAAAAATGTCCCTGTCATCGAAATTAAACCTTGGCGAACAGGCTCTTTCGTTTGTGCCGCTGCCGCTGCAATAGGCGCACTTCCTAAACCAGATTCATTTGAGAAAATACCGCGCGCCACACCCGATTGAATCGCTTTCATCACTGTAAAACCAACCGCTCCGCCCAAAGCCGCTTGTGGATTAAACGCACTCTGAATAATTAATGCGATCGCAGCGGGCAATTTATCGTAATTAACTACTAAGATGATAATTGAGGTTGCCACATAACCAATTGCCATAAAAGGCACAATCACTGAAGAAGCTGTTGCAATACGTCTTACACCACCGAGAATAATCATAGCGACCAATACGGTCACTACTGTTGCCGTAATAATAACGGGTACATTGAATGTGTCTTGCATCGCATGCGTAATGGCATTTATTTGAGGGAAGGTACCAATACCGAAAAAGGCTACTAATACCCCAAAGAGCGCAAATAATTTGGCTAGCCATTTTATACCAAGACCACGTTCGATGTAGTACATTGGTCCACCCGCCATAAAACCGTATTTATCGCGCACACGATATTTCACCGCAAGTAAACATTCTGCATATTTGGTTGCCATGCCTAATAATGCAACCAGCCACATCCAAAAAATTGCGCCTGGGCCACCAGCTTGTACTGCAGTCGCTACACCCACGATATTCCCTGTACCAATAGTTGCCGCTAATGCCGTACAAAGTGCCGCAAAAGAAGACACATCCCCCTTACCTTTATTCGCACCTCGAGCAAATAAATAGCCCAATGCACGAGGCAAATAACAAATTTGCAAGAAACCTAAATGGAGGGTGAGATAAAGTCCGGTTCCGGACAAAAGAATAAGTAGGGGCGGTCCCCATATAAAGCTACTAATAGCCGATAAGATTGTCTGTAATGACATTGATGATTCCTCGTCGTTTAAAATACAAATAAACTCGACAAGGAGACAAGAAGAATCCCGATAGAAATATTTTTGATAATACCGATTGTCTTTTGCCCCTGTCCTTTTGCCTGAGCGTTTGGAAAACAATCGAAAAATCGACCGCTCTTTTGCGCCTTCGGCGTCCATTTACATCAATAAAATGCAATGGATCTCTCCAAGGGTTCGTCCAGTAACAGTCCCTGCAACCTTGCGATTGCGCCTGAAAGATTTTACCTCGTCGGCGTAGGGGCAATTCCCTACTCTCCAGCTACCTTCTTCCGAACTCACTTTTTACGTTTTATTCTTATTGCAAAAAGTACCGCAAATTTTAACAAACTTGGAAAACTAACTCAATGGATTGACAAAAAAAGGCTTTGATTACAAGGTGAAAGCAGATAAAAATAAAGTGCGGTCAAAAATTTTCTTATTTTTGACCGCACTTCTCTCAGCAATAAAATTAGTGCTCTTTACATGACCATTGAGTCACATTCATCTTAATAACTACAATTTTGTTTAGCTCATTCTCACTAAACTGCCAATCATTTTTCTGTGTATAGTGTTCCATTAAATATTGTAGAGCATCAATCTTCTCATCTTTATCTTCAATAATGAATAAATTCCCTTTTCCAATAATGCTCTGATATAAAAAAGAATAATCACAGGCAATTTCTGCTTTTACAATTTCATGTTTTCGGTCCATTTCAAAACCAGCTAATTTATTCTTTTTAATCAGTTCAATCTTTTTCCCTTTAACAAATCCATGGAAATAAAGAGTAAGTTCTTCATTATCTGCCTTAAAACCAAAATTTAATGGAACAATATAAACACTTTCATCATCTTGTAATCCTAAACGGCAAATATCACACTGATTCATAATTTCTAACATACGATGATAATCAGTGATCGCCCTATCCTTGCGTCTAATCTTAGAATATTCCATATTATACTCCCCCTGCTTATTAAATAAAAAGGCAGATAAACATCTGCCTTCAATTTTAATAATTATAAAATCTCTTTTGCTTTTGCTACCACGTTATCCACGGTGAAACCAAAGAGTTTAAATAATTGATCTGCTGGAGCTGATTCGCCGAAGCTATTCATACCTACCACGCGACCTTCAAAGCCAACGTATTTATACCAGAAGTCTGCAATACCTGCTTCGATTGCAACACGTTTGGTTACTGCTGCTGGTAATACACTTTCGCGGTACGCTACATCTTGTTTGTCGAAACGGTTAGTACTTGGCATAGAGACGACACGTACTTTTTTACCTTCAGCAGTCAATACATCTGCTGCTTTCACCGCTAATTCTACTTCAGAACCTGTCGCAATGAAGATTAACTCAGGTGTACCCTCACAGTCTTTTAATACATAAGCACCACGTTTAACTGCATCTAATTGTGCAGAAGTGCGGTCCATTTGGGCTAAGTTTTGACGGGTAAAGATCAACGCACTTGGGCCATCTTGACGCTCAACCGCTTGTTGCCATGCGATGGCTGATTCTACTTGGTCACATGGACGCCATGTTTCAAGATTTGGAATTAAGCGTAATGATGTAGTTTGCTCAACTGGTTGGTGAGTTGGACCATCTTCGCCTAAACCGATCGAGTCATGAGTATAAACGAATAAAGTGCGTTGTTTCATTAATGCCGCCATACGCACTGCATTGTGAGCATATTCATAGAACATTAAGAAGGTTGCACCATAAGGAATGAAACCGCCGTGTAAAGCAATACCATTCATAATCGCTGACATACCAAACTCACGCACACCATAGTTGATATAGTTACCGCCTACGTTTTCGTGTGCACGAATTGGTTTAGAACCGCTCCATAACGTTAAGTTAGAGCTTGCTAAGTCTGCAGATCCCCCTAAGAATTCAGGTAACACATGTGCATAAGCTTCAATGGCATTTTGTGATGCTTTACGGCTTGCAATACTTGCAGGATTTGCTTGTAATTTTTCAATAAACGCTTTAGATTCTGCCGCCCAATTTGCTGGTAATTCACCGTTTACACGACGTGTAAATTCTGCTGCAAGTTCAGGGTATGCTTTTGCATAAGCGGCAAATTTTTCTTCCCAAGATTTTTCTGCTGCAGCGCCTTTTTCTTTCGCAGACCATTCAGCATAGTACTCAGCCGGAATTTCAAATGGACCATATTCCCAGCCTAATGCTTTACGAGTTAATGCAATTTCCTCATCACCTAATGGTGCACCGTGGCAATCATGAGAACCTGATTTATTTGGTGAACCAAAACCGATGATAGTTTTACAAATAATTAGTGTTGGTTTTTCTTTTTCTGCTTGAGCAAGAATGGTAGCGGCACGAATTTGTTCTGCATCGTGGCCATCCACATTGCGAATCACTTGCCAGCCATAAGCTTCAAAACGTGCTGCGGTATCATCACTGAACCAACCATCAACATGACCATCAATCGAAATGTTGTTGTCATCGTAAAATGCGATTAATTTACCAAGGCCTAATGTGCCGGCTAAAGAGCAAGCTTCGTGAGAAATCCCTTCCATTAAACAGCCATCACCCAAGAACACATAAGTGTGGTGATCAACAATTTCATGGCCTTCACGGTTAAATTGACCTGCTAATGTTTTCTCAGCAATCGCCATCCCCACGGCATTAGTGATACCTTGGCCTAGCGGACCTGTCGTGGTTTCAACACCTGGTGCATAACCATATTCTGGGTGACCTGGAGTTTTAGAATGTAATTGACGGAATTGTTTTAAATCTTCGATAGAAAGATCATAGCCTGTTAAATGTAATAAGCTATAAATCAACATTGAACCGTGGCCGTTAGAAAGCACAAAACGGTCGCGATCAGCCCATTTAGGATTGTTTGGATTGTGTTTTAAGAAATCGCGCCATAATACTTCAGCGATATCCGCCATTCCCATTGGTGCGCCTGGGTGGCCTGATTTTGCTTTTTGTACTGCATCCATTGATAGCGCACGAATTGCGTTGGCGAGTTGTCTACGAGTTGCCATGTTTTTCTCCTATCTAAATAATTCTCAGTATTCTACCCTATTTACTGATTGGCTTAACCAATATTTGCAATTTTATTTAACTTGATCAAATTCTTCGACGACGTTGATGAAAACGTTGGCTACTCGATTTACCTTGTAAATTAACCACGGTTTTCGTTTCCACCGGTTTTCGATATGTTCGACGATAATGACTTAAAAAATAATGAATGGAACTGGCGAATAACGCGCCTAATAAAAAGACCACGACAATTTCACCATATAAGCGGTGAAAGACTTGATTGATTTTGTTCTGTGTTGTTTGAGCATATTGGGCGTCAAACGTCACACGCAAAAAGCCACGAACGGCATTATTGGAAGCAGAATAAATTGGCTCAACAATTTGCTGTGTTGAAAACTCACCTTCATTTTTATGTTCTAGGCCAAGTTGTTCACGAAGATTGCCAGTATTGGTACTTTGTGCCAATTCCTTGCCGTTATAATCATAAATGGTCGCATCGAGTACAAAGTTTTCTTTAACTAAATTATCTAAATTTTCGACGAGCTGATCGGATTTCGCATTATTAGTTAATAAAACTGAAAATAAATTGGCTTGCTGACGAACCAAAGTATGCGATAAATTCGCTACTTGATTCACACTTGAAAGCTGTGAACCAATCTTAAATTGTTTCACACCAAACAAAATCACCGCCATGGCACCGATACAAAGCAGCACGATGAGCCCAAACATCAGTGATTTTTGAAGTTTTTCTTTAATTAATTGCACGTTGTTTTTCCATTTTTTCGCCAAGATCGGCTAGAATAGATGAGTATTCACAATTTACAGGATTTTCTATGCAAATTCAAAACCTTGCAAGTATTACCCAAAAATATCCCCAATTCCCCACCGCACTTTCGTCTGATTTGCCTCATTCCAATGAAACGCATGCGTTTATTTTATACGGCACAACCCTGAATTTAGCCAAATTATTCGAATTCCAACAAAAGTGCGGTCAATCTTTCCAGTGTTTTGATGCATGGAACGTTGAAAAAAATACCGTTGTCCTTTTAAAAGGCAAATGGCTAGCCGATTTTATTGCCCATGCTCATGACCTGCAATTAGACATCGCCAAACTGGATTTTGATGCAAAATTATCAGAAAAAGGTTTATTGGTAATGGATATGGATTCTACTGCCATTCAAATTGAATGCATTGATGAAATTGCTAAACTGGCTGGCACGGGTGAATTAGTTTCTGCCATTACTGAAAGCGCAATGCGTGGCGAGCTTGATTTTGAACAAAGTTTGCGCCGTCGAGTGGGAACACTTAAAGGCGCGCCAGAAACTATTTTGCAACAAGTGCGTGAAAAATTACCGTTAATGCCTGGCTTAATTGAAACCATTAAGACATTACAACAACATGGTTGGAAAACCGCCATTGCTTCTGGTGGTTTTACCTATTTCGCCGATTATTTAAAAAGTTTATTAAACCTCGATTTTGCGGCGTCTAATCAATTTGAAATTATTGATGGCACGCTTACCGGCAATGTAAAAGGTAGCGTAGTCGATGCGCAATACAAAGCGAATACCTTGCAAAAACTCGCTGAAGAATACAACATTCCACGACAAAATACCCTTGCTATTGGTGATGGCGCTAATGATTTGGCGATGATGAATGTCGCCGGATTAGGCGTGGCATTTCATGCCAAACCGAAGGTGCAACAACAAGCGCAAATTGTGGTAAACTTTGCTGACTTAACCGCACTTTTATGTCTTTTAAGTGCAAATGATCGAATTTAATTCATTTTGGGAGAAAATTTATGCCATCTTTTGACATCGTATCTGAAATTACTATGCACGAAGTACGTAATGCGGTTGAAAATGCAAACCGCGTATTAAGTACACGTTATGATTTCCGTGGCGTGGAAGCGGTCATTGAATTAAATGAAAAAAGCGAAACCGTGAAAGTGACGACTGAATCTGATTTCCAATTAGAGCAATTAATTGAAATCTTGATTGGCGCATTTGTAAAACGTGGTATTGAGCATAGCTCATTGGATATTCCAACAGAGAGTGAACATCACGGCAAACTTTACACCAAAGAAATCAAATTAAAACAAGGGATTGAAACAGAGATGGCGAAAAAAATCACTAAATTAGTGAAAGATTCCAAAATCAAAGTTCAAACTCAAATTCAAGGTGAACAAGTACGCGTAACCGGTAAATCACGTGACGATTTACAAGCCGTTATTCAATTGGTGAAAGGCGCTGAATTAGGCCAACCATTCCAATTTAATAACTTCAGAGATTAATTTAATGAAAAAATATCTGTGGGTATTTTTGGCTGCCGTTCCACTATGTTCGTTCGCAAATGAGAATGCCATGAATCTCGGTGATAGCGTCATTGATGTTGTAAAATGTGAAAGCACCAAAGGGGAAAAACTTTGGGTCGCGCTAAATAATCTTAAAACATTCACTTACATGAAAAACGATGTGAATGTGGCTGATCAAACGATAGATAATGCTTACTTACAAGCTTATGCCACAGAAGCGACTCTTTTTCTTCCACCAACAGAAAATAATCAGTTGTGGACGATAATAAAAGAGAGCGCCGCAGATAAAACGGGCATCAATCAAGTTACTATCGATTTGCGTAATGAGAAAGGTAAGCTAATTTCTCATGCAGCTTGCAAACGAAATGACGAGACTTTTTCATTATTAATGGAATCGAGTTTCGATATAAAAGAGCCTACTGATAAAATCCTTGAATTAATGGATCCACTTCCACAATAAAAACTAAGGGGCAGTCAAAGATGCCCCTTCAAAAAAAGTTGTACGAGATAATGAAGAGGGTCTAAGCAAACCGGCAGAGCCAAATAATAGCTGTCGCTGAGTGAACGAAAGCTAGTAGTTATAAACAACAAGCATATACAAGGCCTGAATAAATAGACTTAGTTCGCAGAAACAACATAAACATAATACTTATCAAGGCAAAATTTCCCCGTATTTGGAGCAAACTAAATGATAAGTGGCTGACGGATATATCACAAAATTTAAAATAGAAAGACGAGAAAGTCTACTTCTCACTGATTTTAGGTTGCTTTAATAATGAGTTTATTACTTATGGGTTAAGTTATCGTTCACATACTATTAGTGCAAAAAATGCCGTTACAAACGTTATTAAAACTGCCCCCAAATGCTCATCTAATATTAAATTCAGAACAAAGAATTCATTATCAAATGCCTAATCATCAACACTTATTAGTGAAAAATGAGATTTGTCAAAGTATGTCGAAAAAAGGGCATTGCTTGGATAATGCAGCAATAGAAAGTTTTTCTGGAGGAATGAAACCTTTTTCTCCCCAAAAACTTATGCTGTGAAACCTGAATTTGTAATGTCTAATCTGGAGTTTGATGAATTTATTGCCAAAAACTATGTGAGCTTGATGGATTATGTTATCTATCGATTGTTCTTCGGTGCGAAAACAGAACGTACCATCTCACAGTAAAATCGATAATACATTACACAGTTTTTAGACCTAACTTTATTGTAAGAGCAAGTAAGAGTAACATTTATGCGTAAAACTGTTCAAGTTTCTGAGAAAATAATTAATATTTAAATTGATCTTATTCAATTGCTCGAGTACTATGTTTCTCATTTAACTATTATAACTATGAGCGAATATCATTTTGAAACAGTCAATGATGACGTTCCCTATATTTATGCTGATTTTATTATCGTAAATGTTACTTATATGGCAATATTTTCTGATGATCAAGATGCGTTATCTTTCTTCACTGATAATGAATCTAATTCGGATATTATTAAATTGATTAAAGATAAAAAGACCTATTCCATAAAATTTGCCGTAAAAGAATATATTGAAAATGGTAACGTTGATTTGTATGCACCACCATTGGAACATAAATTTGGTAAGACAGAAATCAAAAAATTAAAAAAGCATCTTGAAAAGTTAATGTATAAACATTATCAATTATTCAAGCCAGATTGTTATGTATTTATCGCAGAAAGGGAATCTCTCGCCAGAATGTATAACAAAATGTGTTGTAATCCTAGTGATTTTATGGCAGACTTTAAACCAGCTGTAAAGTTAGGCAGAGAAAATAATTGCTTTGTCATAAAGACCCCATCTTACTAAGGAGTAATTGAAATGACTGCAGCACAATTTAAACGTCAGCAATTAGAGAAGTTCCGTAACGCTTATAAGAAAGCGAAAGAAAATGGTACAACAAAAGCTATTCAATAGTTAGATTTTTAGTATGAAAAAGCCGCTTGTCGTACTAGCTACAAGCGGTTTTTTTATGGAAGAAATTTATATCCTGTAGTTATTTAAATCCAAATGAACTAGTCAACAGACAAAATATTTTATCTCTGAAAATGAGGGCGTTATGTGGGGTTTATTTACCTGACCAAATTTTTACCGAATGTTGCTTTCATGGCAAAACGCACTCCTGATGATATAGAGTTAGAATACTTACGCCGAACAGCAAAATGTTAGAGAGCACAATATCTTATTGCTAAAACGTCGACTTCGACTTAATTTACAGGCCTTTTTAAAAGATTACCACCTTAAAAATGGCTATAACGAACAAATGAGTTATGCGCAAATAAACTCAAAGTCTGCCATACAAAACCAAATGCTTAGCTTCTTTGCGTGCAACGATTTTACCATTGAACTGGCTGACGGATATCACTGAATTTATATGTCTTTAATTATGAGCTTATTACTTACCGAATTTAATCTCTATCCGAATGGTATATTAGTGATAGAAAAGCTGCCGAAAGTACTCACCTGATATTACATTTATACCAAAGAATCCACTATCAAACGCCTAGCTATCAATCCTATTAGAGAAAGATAGGACTGTCAAAATATGTCGATAAAAAGTATTGTTTGAATAATATAGCCATAGAAAGTTTTGGAATAGTTCAAGAACACAACATTTTTGACCGCTCTTTTGATTTACGCTAATTAAGCTAATCTCGCTTTTGCTTCTGCAATTGCTTCTGCGACACGAAGTGGTGAAACCCCACCTTTCGCACAACGTTTATCTAAACAAGATTGTAGCGAAAGAATGTCATATACATCATCCCCTACCACATCACTGAATTGACGGAACTCAGGAATGGTTAAGTCTTCCAAGGCTTTGCCTTTTTCAATCGCATAAACCACGGTTTCACCGACAATATGATGAGAATCACGGAATGGTACACCTTTTGCCACAAGATAATCTGCTAGCTCTGTTGCATTTGAGTAACCTTTTAAGGCTGCTTCACGTGTACGGTCGGTATTCACTTTTAATTCATCTAGTACAAAAGTCGCCATATCTACGCAATCTTGCCAGGTATCTAACGCATCAAAGATCCCTTCTTTGTCTTCTTGCATATCTTTGTTATACGCTAACGGTAAACCTTTTAAGGTCATCAACATACCGGTTAATGCGCCCATTACTCGGCCCGCTTTACCACGAATCAATTCACAAGCATCTGGATTTTTCTTTTGTGGCATTAAAGAGGAACCTGAAGTCACACGATCTGACAATTCCACAAAATTCGCTTCACCACTGTTAAAAATGATCATATCTTCTGCAAAGCGAGAAAGATGCGCCATACTTAAAGATGCCGTTGAGAGTAATTCCACAATATGGTCACGATCAGAGACGCTATCCAAACTATTACGCGTCGCAAAAGCAAAACCTAAATCTGATGCTAATTGTTCACGATCGACTGCATAGGCTGTCCCCGCTAGTGCGCCACTGCCTAATGGACAGCTATTCATGCGTTTATAAGCATCGGAGAGACGTGAATAATCACGCTCAAACATCTCCACATAAGCCATACACCAATGGGCAAAAGTGATTGGTTGTGCACGTTGTAAATGGGTATAACCCGGCATCACCGCATCTTGCGTATTTTCAGCAGTTTGCACCAAATGGCGTTGAAGATTGCGAACAGACTCTTGTAACTCGATTACACGCTGTTTGCACCACATTTTGATATCGAGTGCAACTTGGTCATTACGGCTACGACCCGTATGTAATTTTTTACCTAGATTACCCACTTTATCGATAAGCTTACTTTCCACCCAGCTATGAATATCTTCTGCATCATCTTGCAAAATCGCTTGTGGATTTGACCGCACTTCGATTAATAATTCATTTAAGGCAACTTCTAGCTGTTGTTGCTCTTCAGCACTTAATACACCAACATTTACTAAGGCTTTAGACCAACCAATGGAGCCTTCAATATCTTGTTCTGCCAAGCGATAATCAAAACGCAGGCTATCATTAAAATCTTTAAAACGTTTATCTGCCGCTTGTGTAAAACGACCACCCCAGAGAGCCATAGGTTATCCTTCTTTTAACTTTAAAATCGATTAATTATTCAATTATTACGCATAATTAATCAATATGCAATAATAATCTCTTCATGATCTGTTATTTTACCCTGTTTTTTCTAACAAAAACTAGACAGTATTAGATTTTAGTGGTAATTTACGCACCATTCTTAAGGGCATTGCCCACCATTCAAACATTTCAGTGTTATCAACTCTTATTCGTTCCAACATTATTAATTATGCATCTTACAGAACTTAAAAATACGCCTGTTTCTGATCTTGTGAAACTTGGCGAAGAACAAATGGGTTTGGAAAATCTTGCCCGTTTACGTAAACAAGATATTGTTTTTGCTATTTTGAAACAACACGCAAAGAGCGGTGAAGATATTTTTGGCGGCGGCGTGTTAGAAATTTTACCCGATGGTTTCGGTTTCTTACGCTCTGCAGACAGTTCCTACCTTGCTGGTCCTGATGACATCTACGTCTCTCCAAGTCAAATTCGTCGCTTCAATCTTCAAACTGGTGATAAAATCGAAGGCAAAATCCGTCCACCAAAAGAAGGTGAACGCTATTTTGCACTTTTAAAAGTCGACCAAGTCAACGATGACAAACCTGAAGTCTCTCGTAGCAAAATCCTTTTCGAAAACTTAACCCCATTACACGCCAATTCTCGCTTAAGAATGGAACGTGGTAATGGCTCAACTGAAGATTTAACCGCACGTATTTTGGATTTAGCCTCTCCAATTGGTAAAGGTCAGCGTGGTCTTATCGTGGCTCCACCAAAAGCCGGTAAAACCATGTTGCTACAAAATATTGCACAAAGCATCACGCACAACTACCCTGAATGTGAACTTATTGTGCTTTTAATTGATGAGCGTCCAGAAGAAGTAACAGAAATGCAACGTTCAGTAAAAGGTGAAGTGATTGCCTCTACCTTTGATGAACCAGCCGCTCGTCACGTTCAAGTGGCTGAAATGGTTATCGAGAAAGCAAAACGTTCTGTAGAGCACAAAAAAGACGTGGTGATTTTACTCGACTCTATCACTCGTTTGGCACGTGCTTATAACACCGTTACGCCAGCATCAGGTAAAATTCTTTCTGGTGGTGTGGATGCAAATGCTTTACATCGTCCAAAACGTTTCTTTGGTGCCGCCCGTAACGTAGAAGAAGGTGGTAGTTTAACCATTATTGCAACCGCACTTGTTGATACCGGTTCAAAAATGGATGAGGTTATCTTCGAAGAATTTAAAGGTACTGGTAACATGGAATTACATCTTTCTCGCAAAATTGCAGAAAAACGTGTGTTCCCAGCGATTGACTTCAACCGTTCTGGTACGCGTAAAGAAGATTTACTTACCACACCAGATGAATTACAAAAAATGTGGATTCTTCGCAAAATCCTTAACCCAATGGGTGAAGTGGAAGCGATGGAATTCCTCATCGACAAACTTATGGTGGCGAAAACCAACGATGAGTTTTTTGAAATTATGAAGCGGTCTTAATGTTGACCGCACTTAAAAACAAAAAAGGCTTGGAAAACCAAGCCTTTTTTATTTGCGAATTATTCGCCCAAACGCTCTTTAATACGAGCAGATTTACCTGAACGTTCACGTAAGTAGTAAAGTTTAGCTTTACGTACTGCACCTTTACGTTTAACAGCGATAGAATCTACAGCTGGAGAGTGAGTTTGGAATACACGCTCAACACCTACGCCGTTAGAAATTTTACGTAAAGTGAATGCTGAGTGCAAGCCACGGTTACGAATTGCAATAACCACGCCTTCGAATGCTTGCAAACGACGTTTGCTACCTTCAACTACCCATACTTTAACTTCTAAAGTATCACCTGGGCGGAAGCTAGGTACGTTTTGTTTTAATTGTTCTTGTTCAAGTTGTTTGATAATGTTAGACATTGTTTGATCCTTTATTGATCCTAGATGTAACTGAAACTAACTGTTATATTCGGCTTGCGCTTCTTTTAACAGCTTACGTTGTTCGTCAGTCAGAGCTAGGCCTTCTAAGAGCTCAGGGCGTCGGAGCCACGTTCTTTGTAGCGATTGTTTTAATCGCCATTTCCGAATTTCTTCGTGATGTCCCGACATCAGCACAGGTGGTACAGTTAATCCTTCTAACACTTCCGGTCTGGTGTAATGCGGGCAATCTAATAAACCGTCTGCAAAAGAATCTTCTTCTGCGGAGGCTTGCTTACCTAATACACCGGGAATAAAACGCGCAACAGCATCAATTAATGTCATTGCCGGCAATTCCCCACCGGTCAGAACGTAATCGCCGATTGACCATTCTTCATCGATTTCAGTTTGAATCAATCGCTCATCAATACCTTCGTAACGTCCACATACCAAAATCAATTTCTGATTTTGAGCAAGCTCGGTTACGCCGCCTTGATCGAGTTTACGTCCTTGTGGCGAAAGGTAAATCACCTTTGCGCCTTCTCCTGCCGCTGCTTTCGCAGCATGAATCGCATCCCGTAAAGGTTGCACCATCATCAGCATTCCTGGACCACCACCATAAGGACGGTCATCCACGGTTTTATGCTTGTCGAATGTAAAATCTCTTGGATTCCAACATTCTACTTGCAGAAGATTATGTTTTACGGCTCTACCTGTAACCCCAAATTCCGTAATCGCTTTAAACATTTCGGGGAATAATGAAATCACCCCTATCCACATAAAAAGCCTACTACATTACGTTTGTGCATACTTGAGATTAGAAACCAGCGTCCCAATCCACTTCAATTGTTTTCGTGGTGAGATCGACTCTTTTAACTACTTGTTCATACAAGAACGGAATTAACCGCTCTTGTTTTCCAAAAGCATCTTTAGTATTGGCTTTAACCACTAATACATCATTAGAACCGGTTTCCATCATCTCTGTTACCGTTCCCATTGTGTAACCTTCTAGGTTGACAACTGAACAGCCGATTAAATCGTGCCAGTAATAATCTCCCTCTTCCAGTTCAGGGAAAACAGATAAATCCACACCAATTTCAACATTTGCTAAAATTTGTGCAGCTTCACGATCATCAACGCCTTTTAATTTAACGATGATTTCGTGATTATGATGACGCCAGTTTTCTAATTCCGTTGGCTGCCATTCACCTTTGATTTTTAAAAACCAAGGTTGATAATCAAAAATGCTTTCAGCTTGTTCTGTTGATGAATAAATACGTAACCACCCACGAATACCGTAGGTTGAGCCTAATTTGCCCACAACTTCAATGCGTTGTTGTTCCATATTTTTCACCTATCTTAGTTTAAGAACTAAATCAAAAAGCGAGATTATGCTTTTTGAGCTTCTTTTACCAAAGTTGCAACACGGTCTGAAAGTGATGCACCTTGAGCAACCCAGTGGTTTACACGCTCAAGATCAACACGAAGACGCTCTGCGTTACCTTGTGCGATTGGGTTGAAGAAACCTACACGCTCAATGAAACGACCGTCACGTGGTGAACGACTGTCAGCTACTACGATTTGATAAAATGGGCGTTTTTTAGCTCCGCCACGAGATAAACGAATGGTTACCATAACCTTCCTCTAAATGTTTAATTACTAAAAGAATATTCCCAAACTCGAAAGTTATTTAAGAATATAGCTTACTTTTTTCTCTGTATATATAGACAAAAAGCCTGAAGATTTTACACTTTTTGAGCAAAAAAGCAAGCCGATAGCCTATTTCTACTTGAGAAATTCACTATAAAAAATGACCGCACTTCATCACAAAGTGCGGTCAAATTTTCATTCATTTATTGGATTAATAAACCCCTTGAGCCAACATTGCATCGGCTACTTTTACAAAGCCTGCTACGTTTGCGCCCACTACGTAGTTAATGTTTGCTTGGCCTTCTGCTGAACCGTATTTTTTACAGTTTGCATGAATATCTAACATGATACGATGAAGCTGTTTATCCACTTCTTCAGCCGTCCAGTATAAACGTTGTGAACTTTGCGCCATCTCTAAGCCTGATGTCGCAACACCACCTGCATTAGCTGCTTTACCTGGGCCAAATAATACACCAGCCTCTAAGAATGCTTCTGTCGCTTCGATAGTGGTTGGCATGTTTGCACCTTCTGCGACTAATTTCACTCCATTTGAGATTAAGGCTTTCGCATCTGAAATCTCTAATTCATTTTGGGTTGCGCAAGGAAGTGCAATATCTGCTTTCACTTCCCAAGGACGTTTGCCTGCAAAATATTGAAGACCGAATTGTTTTGCAAACTCTTCTACTCGACCACGTTTTACATTTTTGAGCTCTAATAAAGCTTCTAATTTTTCACGATCGAATCCTTCAGGTAAATACACATAACCCGCAGAGTCAGAACAGGTTACGACTTTCGCACCGAGCGCCATCGCTTTTTCAATCGCATATTGCGCCACGTTACCCGAACCGGAAACTAAAACGGTTTTACCTTGGAAGCAATCCCCTTTTTCAGCGAGCATTGCTTGTGCGAAATACACCAAACCATAACCCGTCGCTTCAGGGCGAATTAGGCTTCCACCGAATGAAAGGCCGCGCCCCGTAAACACACAAGCAGCTTGGTTTGATAATTTTTTCATATAGCCTGCAAGATAGCCTACTTCACGACCACCTACACCGATATCACCTGCTGGCACATCGGTATCCGGACCAACATGACGATAAAGCTCAGCCATTAACGCTTGGCAAAAACGCATGACCTCTGCATCTGATTTTCCTTTAGGATCAAAATCTGAACCGCCTTTTGCTCCGCCCATTGGCAATGTAGTTAAGGCATTTTTAAAGATCTGTTCAAAGCCTAAGAATTTTAAAATTGATAAGTTAACGGATGGATGGAAACGCATGCCACCTTTAAAAGGACCAATTGCACTGTTGAATTGCACGCGGAAAGCACGGTTTACTTGAACTTGGCCTTTATCATCAGTCCATGCCACACGGAATTGGATTGCGCGCTCTGGCTCAACTAAACGCTCTAATAAAGCTTCTGAACGGTATTTAGGGTTTGCTTCCAAGAAAGGCCAGATTGACGTGAAGACTTCACGAACGGCTTGTAAAAATTCAGGTTGGTGGCCGTCACGTTGAGCCACTTTTTCAAGAAATGCGTCTAATGATGCTACTGCTGACATAGGATTTTCCTTCTAGTAGTGAGTTAATATGATGTGTGTAACGTTATTTTATTTATCACCGTCTTGTTGCGGCGTGTCATCAATATAACAATAGAAAAATCAACTAGGCAATAGTTTTTTTATAGAAAAAATGAAGAAAAAATAAAAAACGAGAAAACATTTAATATTTTCTCGTTTTTATTAGACGGCATCTAAAATTAGCACCTGGATTAGCACTTCAAGTTAAAAAGTGCTTATTTATTTTTACCTTCTAAGTAAAGCCATTCAGCGACTTGCTTCGCAAAATACGTCAAAATACCGTCTGCACCCGCACGTTTAAAGCAAAGCAATGATTCCATAATGCATTCTTTTTCTTTCAACCAACCTTTTTGAATGGCTGCCATATGCATCGCATATTCACCAGAAACTTGATAAGCAAAGGTTGGCACGCCGAAATAGTCTTTCACACGATATACCATGTCTAAATATGGCATACCTGGTTTTACCATCACCATATCTGCCCCTTCTTGTAAATCAAGAGCCACTTCTTGCAAGCCTTCATTACCGTTGGCTGGATCAAGTTGATAGGTTTTCTTGTCACCACCTTTCAGGTTACCGGCAGAACCAACTGCATCACGGAATGGACCATAATAGTTAGAGGCATATTTCGCGGAGTACGCCATAATTTGTGTATTGATATGACCATTTTCTTCCAACGCCTGACGAATACGACCAATACGTCCATCCATCATATCACTCGGTGCCACAATATCAGCACCTGCTTCCGCGTGTGAAACAGCCTGTTTAATCAGAATATCTGTCGTGATATCGTTTAACACATAACCTTCTTCATCAATGATGCCATCTTGTCCATGAATTGTATAAGGATCAAGCGCCACATCAGTTAATACGCCTAATTCTGGATAAGCGGATTTCAATGCTCTCACTGCACGCTGAACCAAACCATTCGGGTTAAACGCTTCATCTGCCATTAACGATTTTTTATCTTGCTCAACCACAGGGAATAATGCGATCACTGGCACACCATATTTCACTAAAAGGCCTGCTTCAATTAATAACTGATCGACGGTTAAACGCTCAACTTTAGGCATAGAAGGCACTGGCTCTCGATGATTTTCACCTTCAATGATAAATACCGGATAAATTAAATCATTCGCGGTTAAGGTATTTTCTGCCACTAAACGGCGACTAAAATCATGCTTACGTAAACGACGAAGACGACGGGTTGGAAAACCGCCTAAAATTTGTTGAGTCATAATAATATTCCTGTTTTTTATGATGTTAAAAGGGCGTATCACCTACGCCCATTTTCTTAATCTTTGTGATTAAAATCACCCTGATTTTCTACCGCACTTTCCTCATCAGTTACCTCTTCTTCATCCTCTTTTGGTTGATAGAAACGTGCAACTAACAAGCCTAATTCAAAGAGAAGACACATTGGTACAGCAAGTAAAGTTTGAGAGAACACGTCTGGTGGCGTTAAGATCATGCCAACAAAGAATGCTCCCACAATAATATAAGGGCGTTTTGCAGCTAATGCTTTCGTGGTTGTGACACCTGTCCAGCAAAGCAAAATAATAGCAACGGGTACTTCAAAGCACACACCGAAAGCCAAGAATAATGCTAGCGCAAAATCAAGGTAACTGCTGATATCTGTTGCGATAGCCACGCCTTCTGGTGCTGTTTGTGTAAAGAAACTAAACACGAAGGGGAAAACAATATAATAAGCAAACGCTACACCGCAATAGAATAAAACTGTACTGGAAAATAATAACGGATAAATTAAACGTTTTTCATGTTGATACAGTGCCGGCGCAACAAATGCCCAAATTTGATAAAGCAAATAAGGTACAGAAATAAACACCGAAACAATCGCGGTTAATTTAATTGGCGTAAAGAAAGGCGTTTGAATATTGGTGGCAATCATCGTTGCACCTTTTGGCATCACCGCTGTTAAAGGTGCGGCAACAAAATGATAAATATCATTAGAAAAATAAACCAACGCCACAAAAACCACTAAAATACAAATTACACAGCGTAATAAGCGGTTTCTGAGTTCAACGAGATGGGTAATTAACGGTTGGGAATCGTCCGTCATATTGCTCATAATTATTCTCTAGGACTTCGCTTCAGATTTGGGTGCTGGCTGTAGCTCCACATCATCCGGTGAATAGTAATCGGATAAACGCTCAGTTAATTCAGCTTGTTCATGAGGTTCAAGTGCGGTCAAATCTACTTCTGTTTTTTCAGGTACTGAAACTTCAGCAAGTTCATTCTCTACATGCTCTGTCGATGCTGTTTCAGCTGGTTTTTCTGTAGTTTCTTGTGAATTCACCACGAGTTTTTCAGCAGAATCAGCCGAATTTTCAGCCGCACTTTTAATTTCTTTAATTTGCTCTTCTACCGTTGTGCCCGCTGCAGCCGCTTTTTCTTCTAGCTCTGCACGCATTTTTTGAGCCTGCTCTTTCAGCTCTTCAACGGTTTTACTTAAGTCTGGGGAAAGCTGTTTTAGATTCAGTTGTTCCGCTTTCTTAATGCTATCTTGCAATTCTTGCAATTTAAGCTCTTGTTTTAATTCATTTTGAACATTAGCTGCCAACCCACGGATCGTTTTCACCCAGCTCATTACCGTGCGAATAGCCACAGGTAAACGCTTAGGGCCTAGTACTACTAAGCCCACAAGCATCAATAAAACAAGTTCGGAAAAACCAATATCAAACACGGTTATGCCTGTTCTTTATCTTTTACAGTTTCAGTTTTTTCAGCGGTTGTTGTGCCGTCTTTAATTTGAGTAAACTCCGCATCTTTTTTTGGCTCGTCATCAGACATCGCTTTTTTAAAGCCTTTTACTGCTGCGCCAAGATCAGATCCCGCATTGCGTAATTTTTTTGTACCAAATACTAATAAAATCACGACTAATAAAATAATCATTTGTGCTGGGGATAAACCAAACATAGAAAAACTCCGTTAGAATTAAATTGAAAATTTGGGCTTGAATATACTCTTTTTATGCATTTGTCTCAAGAGGTAATTTTAAAAGTGCGGTCAAAAAATAATGTTATTTTCAACCGCACTTTATTCTTATTATTCAGCCAGTTCTGTTTGCTCATGAGACAGGAATTATGAAATAACAAAATCCAGCTCTCTCATGTATCGCTCATAACATTGCAAGATGTCCACGATCAAATCCTCTTCCTTCGTGATATTCAAAGGATAACCTTCCAATTGAATATTGGTTGAAACCATTAATGCATGATGAACTTGTGCTGTTTCAGATGCGGGCTTCTCAAACAAGGTAATTTGGTAAAAAAAATCTTCTGCTAATCCATTTTCAATAGAAAGGACCAGTTGATTATTATCGACGTCAAAACGTTGCTGTAATGTCACATTTAGACCATAGGTACCAATGAGTAACTGCCGTAACTCTCTCATTGCTAAAAGTGCCGTTGTTTTTAAATGGGAAATGGCGTCATCTCGCTTAGGTTCAATCACTAGCTGTCTTAAACGACTACGCCAGTTTGCACCTGTCCACAAATCTGAAACCTCTGTGGAATAATATTGTCGTTCAAATCGTAAACCTTTTAACAAACTCCATGCCATCACTGACATCAACAGAGCAAAAGGTAAAGAGAAAAACAACATCGTTGATTGTAGTATTTCAATACCGCCAAAAAGATAAAGAACAAATGTAACAGCTGACAATAAACCACCCCAAAACATAGATTGCCAACGAGGTGAAACCTGGCTTTTGTCTTCAATTGCGATATTATTAAGCGTATAAATACCAAAGTTAATGGTTACAATAAAAAAGAGTGTGATAATAAATAAAGCTAACGTTTTAGTTAAACCGGAATAAGGTAAATAACTCAAAAAATCAAAAAGAAGTGATCCCACATCATTTACAGCTCGACCTAATGCCCCCTTAGCAAGATGCTCATTCACCCAAATTGCTCCATTACCAAATACCGTGAACCACAAAACGAAGAATAAACTTGGCACCATCAATACGCCGAAAATAAACTCCCGCAAAGTTCGTCCGCGAGAAATCCGTGCGATAAAAATCCCAAAGCCTGGCGCCCATGAAAACCACCATGCCCAGTAAAAAACCGTCCAATCCATAAACCAATCTAGATGTTCTACATCATAGGCATAAGCCTTGAAGCCGACTCTAATTAAACCGCTTAAATAGGTACCAATATTTTCCGTAAAAGCCGAAATTAAATATATTGTTGGACCGAATAGCAAAACCAATAACATAAAGAGAAAGGTAACGCCTAGATTTAGCTCACTAAGAATACGGAACCCGTTGGCAATCCCTTGCAGTGAAATTAAGATAGCAATGATAAAAACACTCACTAAAATAAGGGGAACCAAATACGGTGAGTTATCCAATAAATGCATTGAATGGAATGCTGCAGCCAACCGAATCGCACTGTAACCTAAGGTTGCGACTACGCCAAATAAGGTGGTACAAATCCCGAGAATATCAATGACATCCCCTACTTTTCCATTAATCTTTTCTTTCAGTAAGGGATAAAAACAAGAGCGTAAAGAAAAGGGCAATTTATAGCGAAATCCGAAGTAAGCAATCGTAAGTGCAATTAATCCATAAATAGCCCAAGCACTGATACTCCAATGAAAAATACTAAAAAATAATGCTGTTCGAACTTTCTCATATTCACCTATTGGTGAAAGAAAATGTGAAAGCGGTTCAGCAACACCAAGAAAAACAATGCCAATACCAATTCCAGAGGTAAAAAGTAACGCAATCCAAGAGCCTAATTTAAACTCTGGCTCTTCCTCATCACTACCGAGTTTAATATCGCCGTATCGTCCTAACGCTAAGAAAAGTAAAAAGAATAGAAAAAATGCACTCAGTAAAATATAAAACCAGCTAAATTGAGAGAAAATAAAGGCTTTCGCCGCAGCAAGATAAGATATCGTTTGCTGCGTATCAAATAAAAGGGCTGCAATAATCGCTAAACTAAAACCTAAACTGCCCCAAATAACATTTGCTTTGAAAGTATTTTGTATCTTCATATTTGTTTTAAGATAAAAAGTGCGGTTAAAAATTAAGAGGATTTTCAACCGCACTTTAGTCTTATTATTCAGCCAGTTCTGTTTGCTCATGTGCCATCAATTCTTGACCCACATCGTCTAGCAAACTTAAGTAACGTTCATAATGTTTCAACATATCGGCAATCAATTCATCTTGGTCCATATATTGCACATCATAACCTACTCGTCCATCAAAGAAATAAGTGTATGGTTCATAGGTCATACTATGTTGGATATGTGGCAAGTTATCATCATTAATTAATTGCTCTGACACCTCACGACCGATAGATTTCACCCCGTACATAAAGTCTCGCATCAAATCTTTTTGAATGACTAACTCAACTGCAGGTTCATCTTGATCAAATAACGTGTTAATTTGCACACTCAATTCATATTTACTAATTAACTCTTGGCGTAGCTCACGCATAGCCGGTAATACCGTATGTTTAAGGAAGCGTAAAATATCTTTTTCTTGCGTTTGGTTCATCATTTGTTCCAAACGTTCTTTCCACTTATCCCCCGTCCAGAAAATACTGGTTGGATTAACTTTGGTATCAAAATATTTTTTATCGGCATTCAAGCCTTTCCATAAACTAAAACACATCAACAACATCAACATGGCGAAAGGTAACGCCACTAATAGTGTCATTGCCTGTAGATTAGCCAAGCCGCCTGATTGCATCAAAACAATGGCGACAACTGACATTAATACGCCCCACATCACCGCCTGCCAACGAGGTGCTGCAAGGCTTTTATCGCGTGATGCAATGTTATTTAATACATAAATACCGGAGTCTGCTGAGGTGATAAAAAATAAAGAAATCACCACCAAACTCACTAAGCCTGTCACGCCAGAAAGCGGTAAATAATCTAAGAATTTAAAGAGTAACGTTTCAGGCGAGGAAATCATTTGCCCTAACGTACCTGCAGCTTCGCCATCATTTAACCAAATAGCTGTATTACCAAATACGGTAAACCACAAAATACCGAACATGCTAGGAATCACCAACACGCCGAAAATAAATTCACGAATGGTACGCCCTTTCGAGATACGCGCAATAAATAAACCGACAAATGGCGCCCAAGAACACCACCATGCCCAATACAGAATTGTCCAACCGCTAAACCAGCCAGTATGTTCTTGTTCATAAACATAGGTTTTGAAGCTTAATTGTACTAAGTTGCTGAGATAAGTTCCGATGTTGTCGCTAAAAGCGGATAACAAATAAAGTGTCGGTCCCGCCACTAATACGAAAATCAACAAACAGAAAGCTAGTGTTAAATTCAGCTCACTTAAGATTTTTACCCCTTTCCCTACGCCAGAAATCGCGGAAAATGTCGCTAAACTCATTACCACAGCAATCACAACCATTTGTAAGCTGAAGCTATTTTCACTAATCCAACCTAATTGATGTAAGCCTGCACCCAATTGTGATGCACCAAAACCTAATGTCGTGATAACACCAAATAAGGTGGCAAGTAACGCCATAATGTCGATAAGATCGCCTAACTTGCCATTAATACGCTCTTTCAATAACGGATAGAAACAAGAACGTAATGCTAAAGGTAATTTGTAACGGAATCCAAAGTAAGCCAATGCCAACGCAATCGTGCCATACACCGCCCAGGCATGAATTCCCCAGTGGAATAAGGTGTGTAACAAGGCTTCTTGTTGCTTATGCTCTGCGCTACCTGTGGTAATATCAGATAAGTAATGCGTTAAGGGCTCTGCGACACCAAAGAACATCAACCCTACCCCCATACCGGCAGCAAATAACATTGCTAACCAAGAGAGAAAACCGAATTCAGGCTCTTCTTCATCATTGCCCAATTTGATATTACCTAAGCTACTGACTGATAAAATGACTAAAAAGCCCAAAAACACCGAGAATGCTAAGATGTAAAACCAACTAAAGTTGGCAAAAATGCCCGATTTAGCAGCATTTAATAAAGTTTGTGTTTGTTCAGGTGCGATTAAAATCATCGCGACAAGCAACACCACAAAAAATAACGTTGCACCAATCACTAAAGGATTGAACGACGTTTGCTTTTCCATAAATTTAGATAAAGACAACGCTTCCCCCTTAAAAATTAAGTGAATAAAAATAAAATCAGATTAAATAAAATAAGGCCTTAAGCCCTAAATGGTGAGATGGAACCATCGCAAATGATAGCACGGAGAAGTGCGATTTTGAAGGAAACGCTCAGTAGGATTTGAGTGGATTGTTTCCAAATACGAAATATATATTATCAAAATATCAATATTTTTTCAAATTGCCTAAAATTGAAAAATCATGAAAGAAAAAGTGCGGTCAGAAAATCTTTAAATTTCTGACCGCACTTTATTGAATATAGACTAAATTCGTTCTTCGATAATGCCGCCACCTAAGCAGACTTCATCTAGGTAAAACACGGCTGATTGGCCTGGTGTGACCGCTGCTTGTGGTTCATCAAAAATCACTCGGATGCAATCATCATTAATTGGCTCAACCAAACAAGCGATGTCCGTTTGACGATAGCGCGTTTTAACCGTACAACGGAATGCTTCACGTACTGGTTCACGATTTACCCAGTGGAGCTGTTTAGCAATTAAGCCTTTAGAGAACAAACGTGGGTGATCATGTCCTTGAGCAACAATCAATTCATTATTTTCCACATCTTTATCTACTACATACCAGGCTTCATCACCGGCATTTTTTAATCCACCGATACCTAGCCCTTTACGCTGCCCCAGTGTATGGTACATCAAGCCTTCATGGCGACCAATAATCTCGCCATCCACAGTACGAATGTCACCTGGTTGAGCCGGCAAATAACGTGCTAAGAAATCCTTAAACTTACGCTCACCGATAAAACAAATACCGGTAGAGTCTTTTTTCTTCGCGGTAATTAAATCTAAATCTTCTGCAATAGCACGTACGATTGGCTTTTCAATTTCACCAACAGGGAAAAGGCTTTGGCCTACCTGATGTTTACTCAACGTGTAAAGGAAATAGCTTTGATCTTTATTGCTATCTAATCCGCGCAATAGCTCCGCTTGATTATCTGCACCACGACGACGCACATAATGGCCGGTAGCAATATAATTAGCGCCTAAATCTTCCGCCGCATATTCCAAGAAAGCTTTAAATTTAATTTCTTTATTGCACAAAATATCCGGGTTTGGCGTACGACCAGCTTTGTATTCTGTTAAGAAATGTTCAAACACGTTATCCCAATATTCCGCCGCAAAATTGATTTTATGTAGCTTAATACCTAACTTATCGCATACTGCCTGCGCATCAGCTAGATCCGCTGCAGCTGTACAATAATCGGTATCGTCATCCTCTTCCCAGTTTTTCATAAACAGGCCTTCCACTTGATAGCCTTGCTGTTGAAGAATAAACGCAGAAACGGAGGAATCCACCCCACCAGACATGCCACAAATAACCTTTTTAGTGGCATTTTCGGCAAGTTGCTCTGCACTCAATGGTGCGAAATGTTGATTATAAGTATTTGAAGTTAACATAAGTCTCCCGTAACTTCGGTTAAGGCGAAACACATTGGTGATAATGATTGAAACATAGCGGAATGACTTCCGCCCCATAAATTAAGGTTATTGCACAAAGTGCGGTTGGTTTTAAGTGAATTATTTCACTTCATAAAAGTGCGAATCATCGTCTTTCTTCGCAAATTTTTGTTCGTATTCAGCTTTGGCATTTTCATCGCCAGCATCTAATTTTTCTTGCAAGGTATCACAAGGCTTATCGCAATCGCAGGCTTTGGCAATACCTAGTGATGAAAGTCCGCCACAGCTGCCCTTTAAACTTTGTTTTTTAAAGATAAAGCCCACAGACATTAATACAATAATTGCCACAAAAGCGATTAGGGTAAAAAATAACGTTTGCATGATTATTCCTTATTTGCGAGTAACTTTTGGAAGGCTGAAGACATTTTGGTTTCAAAGCCTTGTTCGGTTTTCATAATTAAATAAACCGGAATATTTTCTTTCTCTGCCACTTCCAATGCTTTATCTTCTCCAAGTACAAATAGACCTGTAGATAAGCCATCAGCAGTCATTGAACTTGGTGCAAGCACGGTAATTGAGGCCAAATGATGCTGAATTGGATAACCGGTTTTTGGATCAATTTCATGAGCAAAACGTTGGCCATTTTCCTCAAAATAAATACGGTAATCGCCCGAAGTTGCCATCGCCATATTATTTAAACCAATCACTTCTTGAACTGATCTTTCACCTGTATTATTCGGTTTCTCAATAGCGATTTGCCACGCTTTATTTTCGGCATTTTTACCTTTAGCACGGATTTCTCCACCAATTTCCACCATATAGTTTTGCACGTGGTTTTGCTCTAATACATCCGCAACTTGATCCACTCCAAAGCCTTTAGCGATAGACGATAAATCAATATAAACCTGTGGCACGGCTTTACTTAATGTTGGAGTTTTACCGCTCATATCAAGGTGAATCTTATCAATTCCTACCCAACTTTGACGTTCAGCAAGTTGCTCTGGGGTCGGTTTACGTTCCGGACGTTTTTCTGGTCCGAAGCCCCATAAATTCACTACAGGCCCTACTGTCACATCCAATGCCCCCTCAGTAACCTGA
>OCAA01000490.1_pt1 | contig 36120 bp, 30 predicted proteins | sample 1538241 | NCBI WGS metagenome assembly OCAA01 (sample SAMEA2580241, study PRJEB22360) | human gut metagenome | biome: human gut; feature: human-associated habitat; material: faeces | place: Denmark | collected 2008/2010
CACCGTGTACGCGGCAGCCACAAGGGTGTGGATATCTGTGCGGCTGCCGGTACGCCCATCTACGCATCGGCGGGCGGCACCGTGACCAAGGCCGGCTACAACAAGGCCGGTGCCGGTACGGGTTATGGCTACTCCGTCATCATCAGCCACGGCAGCGGCTACACCACGGTGTATGCGCACTGTCTGTCGCTGGCGGTGCACTCTGGTCAGACGGTCAAGCAGGGCCAGCTGATCGGCTATGTGGGCAGCACCGGACGCTCCAGCGGCAACCACTGCCACTTTGAGATCCGCCGCAACGGCAGCTACATCGCGCCGCAGAATGTGTTCAACCGCAGAAAGTATAGGTAAGTTTGCAGAGGGCTTTTTCTCCGGAGAAGGCCCATCTGCTGTATTATGTAACAGAAAAGGAGAGATGATCTTATGTCTACCCCTCACATCAGTGCTGAAAAAGGCGATTTTGCAAAGACCGTCCTGATGCCGGGCGATCCTCTGCGTGCAAAATTCATTGCGGACACCTTCCTCAAGGATGTGCGTCAGGTGACCGGCGTGCGCGGCATGCTAGGCTTTACCGGCACTTACGAGGGCCGTCCCATCAGCGTGATGGGCAGCGGCATGGGCATGCCGTCCATCGGCATTTATTCCTATGAGCTGTTCAAGTTCTACGATGTAGAGAACATCATCCGCATCGGCTCTGCCGGCAGCTATACCGACAAGGCCAAGCTGTTTGACGTGGTGCTGGCCGCCGGTGCTGTGAGTGAAAGCAACTATGCCCGTGTGCAGAGCGGCTTTGAAGGGGACATCACGCTGCCCAGCCAGAGCCTGAACGACAAGTTGCGCGCATCTGCCGCCAAGCAGGGCATCCCCCTCATCGAGGGAAACATCCACTCTTCGGATGTGTTCTACCGTCAGCCCTCCGATGCAAAGCCCACCTACTGGGAAAAGCTGCGCGACGAGCGCGGCTGCCTGTGCGTGGAGATGGAGAGCTTTGCCCTGTTTGCCAATGCACAGGTGCTGGGCAAGAACGCTGCCTGCCTGCTGACCATTTCCGACAGCTTTGTTTCGCCGGAAATCACCACGGCAGAACAGCGCCAGAAGAGCTTTACCGACATGATGAAGGTAGCACTGGGTGCAGAATACTAAGCGTTAAAAACGCATTTCAGCGCGGTTTGCCTGCAAAAGGGCTTGCCGCGCTGTTTTCGACCCCTGAAAACCAAAAAAGGAGTGACGGATATGACAAACCTGACCCTGGAAGAAAAGAAGGAGCTCATCCGCATGGCACTGGCTGCACGAGAAAAAGCCTATGTGCCCTACAGCGATTTTATGGTGGGCGCTGCCCTGCGCGCCAAGGATGGCCGCATTTTTACCGGCTGCAACGTGGAGAACGCTGCCTTTACCCCCACCAGCTGTGCAGAGCGCACGGCTCTGTTCAAGGCGGTGGCCGAGGGCGTGACCGAGTTCACCGACATTGCTGTGGTGGGCAGCCGCCGCGGCGAGGTGAACGAGCAGATCACTTCTCCCTGCGGGGTGTGCCGCCAGGCTCTGTTTGAATTCGGCGGGCCGGAACTGAACGTTATCATGGCAAAGACACCGGAAGACTTTATCGAGCGCAGCATGGACGAACTGCTGCCCTTCGGCTTTGGCCCCTCCAATGTGGCGGGCAACCGTGCCGTGAAGTGACGGGATAAAAACGCAGAGGTGCACTGCAGGACAATAAAGTGACGGCAATACGTGCATTGTGTGCCAAAGCACAGAGAACGCACGGAACTACGGCAAATTTGTGCATAAATACTACTTTTGATAAAAACTTACAAAATTATTGTAAAGATTTTGTAATCGGAATTCGCTTGCATCTGACACGGCTTGCCGTTATACTTGAGCCAGTAAATGTGCAGTTCTGCGCATTTTATTTGTTTGACGCAATTTTATTAAAAATAAAAGGAGAGTTTGATTATGATGATTTCTCGTCGTAATTTCCTGGCTGTGGCTGGTGCCGCTGCCGCTGCCGCTGCTCTGACCGCTTGCGGCGGTTCTTCCGCTTCTTCTACCAGCACCGCTTCTTCCGCTGCTGCTTCTACTGCTTCCTCTGCTGCTGAGGGCGGTGAGAAGATCGTCAAGGTCGCTCTGACCTGCGATACCGGCACGATCGATGATGAGAGCTTCAACCAGGCATGCTGGACTGCTGTTTCCAGCTACATGGGCGATGACTGCCAGTACTACATTCCCGAGGCTGACGCTTCCGATGAGGACCGCGAGACCATGATCCGTCAGGCTGTCAACGACGGCGCTGATGTGATCGTCTGTGTCGGCTACCTGTACGGCGCTTCTCTGGCATGGGCTGCTGACCAGTATCCCGATGTCAAGTTCATCGCCGTCGATGTGACGCAGGGCGATATCGGCACCGATGCTATCCCTGCTAACTGCTACTGCATCACCTTCAAGGAGGAGCAGGCAGGCTATCTGGCAGGCTACGCCATCGCAAAGGACGGCAAGACCAAGCTGGGCTTCCTGGGCGGCATGGCTGTTCCCGCTGTTATCCGTTACGGCTACGGCTTCGTGCAGGGCGCTGATGCCGCTGCTGCTGAGCTGGGCCAGAACATCGAGATCAACTACTTCTATGGCGGCCAGTTCTACGGCGATGCAAACATCACCTCCCGTATGGAGGGCTGGTACTCCAACGGCACTCAGGTCGTCTTTGCCTGCGGCGGCGGCATCTACACCTCCGCTGTTGAGGCTGCTCTGAAGAACAATGGCTACGTCATCGGTGTTGACGTTGACCAGAACTACATCGGTGCAAACGGCGTTGCAGATGGCACCTACGCTTATAACCCGTTCATTACCTCTGCTATGAAGGGCCTGTCCGAGGCTGTCAACACTGCTCTGGCTGATATCGATGCCGGCAGCTGGGGCGACATCGCAGGTTCCAATGGCAACTTCGGCCTGGAGGACGGCGATTATATCGGCCTGCCCACCGATGCAGACAGCTGGAACTTCGAGTCCTTCACCACCGACGAGTACGAGGAAGTCAAGGGCAAGATCAAGAGCGGCGAGATCACTGTTGATAACAGTTCCGACGACGCTACCAAGCCCACCGTCAGCGAGTTCACCACCGTCAACTACATCCAGTAATCTGTTGTCCGGCAGGCCTGCCTGCGGACGATCGATAGTTCTTTTCAAAGCGGGGCATCCTGTAACGGGGTGTCCCGCTTTTTTCTGTCTTCTATTGGCGTAATGCGGGAAAAATGCAGCGTACTCTTCGTGAAAAGAGTACAAAAGTAACACTATTGTCTGTGCTTTCTGCCAAAAAGCAAAAAAGACATGTGCAAATTGCCGCAAATCAGGTATAATGGGACTTAAAGAAGTATCGGTGTCGAAACGACACGAAAGGAGAGTGAGCAGATTGGCAGAGGATTTTGTGATCGAAATGCTCCACATTACCAAGGAGTTCCCTGGAATCAAGGCAAACGACGATATCACCCTGCAGCTGCGCAAAGGCGAGGTACATGCCCTGCTGGGCGAGAACGGTGCCGGCAAAAGTACGCTGATGAGCGTGCTGTTTGGCCTGTACCAACCGGAAGCTGGTCAGATCCGCAAAAACGGCAAGGAGGTTGTCATCCGCAACCCCAATGATGCAAACGCACTGGGCATCGGCATGGTGCACCAGCACTTCAAGCTGGTGGAATGCTTCAGCGTGCTGGACAACATCATTCTGGGGGTGGAACCCAACAAGATGGGCTTTTTGCAGAAGGCCGAGGCACGCAAAAAGGTGATGGCCCTGAGCGAAAAGTACGGCCTGCGCGTGGACCCGGATGCACTGATCAGCGATATCTCTGTTGGTATGCAGCAGCGCGTTGAGATCCTGAAGATGCTGTACCGCGACAACGAGATCCTGATCTTCGACGAGCCTACCGCAGTGCTGACCCCGCAGGAAATCGACGAACTGATGGAGATCATGCGCGGGTTCAAGAAGGAAGGCAAGTCCATCCTGTTCATTACCCACAAGCTCAACGAGATCATGGCGGTGGCAGACCGCTGCACTGTTCTGCGCAAGGGCAAGTATATGGGCACCGTGGACATCAAGGACACCACCAAGGAAGAGCTTTCCCGCATGATGGTTGGCCGTGATGTGCAGCTGCAGGTGGATAAAAAGCCTGCCAACCCCGGCGAAGTGGTGCTGGATGTGGAAAACGTTACCATGCACAGCGCCCAACACAAGAAGGATGCAGTCCGGAATGTCTCTCTTCAGGTGCACGCCGGTGAGATCGTCTGTCTTGCCGGTATCGAGGGCAACGGTCAGACCGAGTTCGTCTACGGCCTGACCGGTCTGGAAAAGATCAGCAGCGGTAAGATCATGTTGGACGGCAAGGACATCACCAACGAGTCCATCCGTCAGCGTTCCAAGGACGGCATGAGCCATATCCCGGAGGACCGCCACAAGCACGGCCTTGTGCTGGACTACAGTCTGGAAAACAACATGGTGCTGCAGCGCTACTGGCAGCCCGAGTTCCAGAAGGGCGGCTTTATCCGCAGCGATAAGGTGCGCGAATATTCCGATAAGCTGATTGCGCAGTATGATGTGCGCAGCGGTCAGGGCAGTCTGACCACCGTGCGCAGCATGTCCGGCGGCAACCAGCAGAAGGCCATCATTGCCCGTGAGATCGATAAGGACCCGAAGCTCTTGGTGGCAGTCCAGCCAACCCGCGGTCTGGACGTTGGTGCAATTGAATACATCCACCGTCAGATCGTGGCCGAGCGCGATAAGGGTACGGCCGTGCTGCTGGTCAGTCTGGAGCTGGACGAGGTGATGAACCTGTCCGACCGCATCCTTGTGATGTACGAGGGCGAGGTTGTGGGCGAATTTGACCCCAAGACCACCACCGTGCAGGAGCTGGGCCTGTATATGGCAGGCGCACGCAAGCAGGGAAAGGAGAGCAAATAACACATGAACAAGAAAAAACTTTCCCACAGCAGTCTGAACAGCTCCATCACCAGTGTGCTGGCTGCTCTGCTGTGCATCCTGATCGGCCTTGTGGTCGGTTTTCTGGTGCTGCTGGCCATCAACCCGGCCCACGCATGGGGCGACGGCTTTGTGCGCATCCTGAAGGGCGGCTTCCATGACGCGCCCTACGGTGTCGGCAAGGAGCTGGCAAATGCGGCTCCCCTCATTATGACCGGTCTGTCTGTGGCCTTTGCCTTCAAGACCGGCCTGTTCAACATCGGTGCGGCGGGTCAGTACACGCTGGGCGCTTACGGCGCTCTGTACTGCGCCATCATGCTCAAGCTGCCGTGGTTCGTCTGTCTGATTGCAGCCACCATTCTGGGCGGCATCTGGGGTGCGATCCCCGGCTTCTTCAAGGCCTACTTCAACATCAACGAAGTCATTACCTCCATCATGTTCAACTGGATCGGCCTGTATCTGGTCAATGAGCTCATTTACCAGAACGGCACCGGCCCCATGTACGATGTGCGCAATACCCGCACCATCAACATCAGCAAGAACGCCGATTACGCTCAGTCCATCATCCCGGATTTCGGCCTGAACAAGCTGTTCCAGACCAACAGCACCACCATCGCCATCTTCCTGGCGGCAGCAGTGGCAGTTCTGATCTGGGTGGTGCTGAACAAGACCACCTTCGGCTACGAGCTCAAGGCAGTCGGCCTGAACAAGAGCGCTGCCCGCTACGCCGGCATCAACGAGAAGAAGAACATCATCCTCTCCATGGCCATTGCCGGTGCGCTGGCCGGTTTTGGTGCGGGCCTGTACTATCTGTCCAATGTGTCCCAGTGGAACCCGCTGAACTCCACCAGCCTGCCGACAATGGGCTTCAACGGCATTTCCGTTGCACTGCTGGCAAGCTCCAACCCCATTGGCACCATTTTCTCGGCAATCTTCATTTCCCATATTTCGGTGGGCGGCTCCTTCCTTTCCACCAAGTATTACCCCACTGAGATCTCGGACTTGATCAGCGGTATCATCATCTACCTGTGTGCATTCTCCATGCTGTTCCGCGGCAAGATCCACGCACTGCTGTTCAAGAATGCCGATAAAACCAATGTGAACGCAGAGCCTGCTGCTCCTGCAAAATCTGCAACCGAAAAGGAGGGCAAGTGATATGCTGCTTCTGATCAAATATACGCTGCTGTATGGCATCGTTCTGATGCTGGTGGCACTGGGCGGTATGTTCAGTGAGCACTCCGGCATCATCAACATTGCACTGGAAGGCATCATGGTCATTGGCGGTGTGGCGGGTGTTCTCACCCTGACCATGCTGCCTGCCGAAATGCCGGTCTTCCTCGTGGTGCTGATCTCTGTTCTGGTGGCGGCACTGGCCGGTATGGTGTACAGTCTGCTGCTGGCCTTTGCCTCCATCAACCTGAAGGCGGATCAGACCATCGGCGGCACGGCCCTGAACCTGCTGGCCACGGCCATCGCGGTGGTCCTTGCCAAGAATTTCAGCGATAGCGGCAGTGCAAAGCTGAACTACACCAACAGGCCCTTCCTGTTCAGCATCGGCGGGCTGGAGCTGAGCATTTTTGTGCCGCTGGGCATCATTCTGCTGATCATCAGCTATGTGGTGTTGTACAAGACCCGCTTTGGCCTGCGTCTGCGTGCCTGCGGCGAGCATCCGCAGGCAGCGGACTCTGTGGGCATCAATGTCTACAAGATGCGCTATGCCGGTGTTGTCATTTCCGGTGCACTGGGCGCAATCGGCGGTATGGCCTACATTGTGCCCCCGGTGCAGACCTGGAACTTTGAGGTGGGCGTGGCCGGCGCAGGCTTCCTTGCCATGGCTGTTATGATCTTTGGCCAGTGGAAGCCCTTCAACATCTTTGGCGCAGCCATGTTCTTTGCTGTGTTCAAGAGTCTGGCAAACATTGCAGACTCCACCTTCCTGGCACAGCTGCACTGGTCCAGCAACATCTACAACATGATGCCGTTCGTGGCGTCCATGATCATTCTGGCGTTTACCTCCAAGAACAGCATGGCACCCAAGGCAGAGGGCATCCCCTACGACAAGGGATCCCGCTAAAACGATGATTTGTGTTCCCAAAACAAGGGCGCAGCTGCTTTTTCGGGCGGCTGCGCCCTTTTTGACTTAAAATTGGGCAAAGTTTACAGAATGATACTTGCTTTTGTTTGGAATTTTGCTATACTATATCTTACAATGTCGTACTATTGAAAAAACGAGGAGCGTGATACGATGCGCGTTTATGATCTGATCGCAAAAAAGCGTGATGGCGGTACGCACAGCCGTGAGGAGCTGGAGCAGATCGTCAATGGCTATGTCAGCGGAGAAGTGACTGATTACCAGATGGCTGCATGGATGATGGCTGTCTATCTGCGCGGCATGACCGATGAGGAGACCGCAGAGCTGACCGATGTGATGGCTCACAGCGGTGTGATGGTGGATCTTTCGCCCATTCCGGGCATCAAGGTGGACAAGCACTCCACTGGCGGCGTGGGCGACAAGACCACGCTGGTCATTGCCCCCATCGTGGCGGCCTGCGGCGTGAAGATCGCCAAGATGAGCGGCCGGGGCCTTGGCCATACCGGCGGCACCATCGATAAGATGGAGAGCGTGCCCGGCACCAGAACCGCCCTCTCACAGGAGGAGTTCTTTGCGCAGGTGAACAGGATCGGCCTGTCGGTCATCGGCCAGAGCGAGGGCATTGCCATTGCAGATAAAAAAATGTATGCCCTGCGGGATGTGACCGCAACCGTCAGCTGCATCCCACTCATCGCATCCAGCATCATGTCCAAGAAACTGGCTTCCGGCTCGGATGCCATCCTGCTGGATGTGACCACCGGCACCGGAGCTTTTATGAAAACAGTAGACCAGAGCATTGAGCTGGCCAAGCTGATGGTATCCATTGGCACCCATCACGGCCGCCGGGTGGCTGCCATGATCACCGATATGGACACCCCGCTGGGCCATAACATTGGCAACAGTCTGGAAGTCATGGAAAGCATGGATGTGCTCAAGGGCCATGGCCCCGCCGACCTGACCGAGGTCTGCCTGCAGCTGGCGGCGAACATGCTGGTGCTGGCCGATAAGGGCACTCCTGCCGAGTGCCGCGCCATGGCCGAGGCGGTGATTGCCGATGGGTCTGCCTTTGCAAAGTGCAAGGAGATGTTTGCGGCGCAGGGCGGCGATACCCGCGTGCTGGACGATTACAGCCTGTTTGAGCAGCCCGCGGCAAGCTTTGAGCTGCTGGCAGAGCAGGACGGTTACATTGTGGCGAACGACGCCGAGAAGATCGGCTCTGCCAGCGTACTGCTGGGTGCGGGCCGACAGAAAAAGGGCGACCCGCTGGATTTTGCCGCCGGCATCACCCTGCATAAAAAGCGCGGCGACTACGTAAAGAAGGGCGAGAGCCTTGCCACCTTCTACGGCGCAGCCGATAAGTTTGAAGCTGCCGCCGCCGAGTACCGCAGCGGCCTTGGATACGGCCCTGAGAAGCCGGAGGAAGCCCCGCTGGTGTATGCCCTTGTAACGAAGGACGGCGTGGAGCGCTATTAAATGAAATAAAAGCTTCCGGGACGGTTTCTCCCGGGGCTTTTTTGCGTCATTTGGCAGGTTTTTGTTGCATAATGTGGAAAACAGTGGAACTTTGGCAGGAGATATGGTATACTATGATGGATTTGTGCTGTCCCGGCAGAAGGGACGCGGAAAGAGAAAGGACTTGTTATGAAGATCATTCTGGTGGGCGGCGGCAAGGTTGGTACTGCGCTGGCGCGGCAGCTCAGTGAGGAAGACCATAATGTGACCATTGTGGATACCAACAAAGCGCGTGTAGAGCACCTGACTGAAAGCTACGATGTGCTGGGCATCGTGGGCAACGGTTCCTCGATCACCACGCTGGCAGAGGCCGGCATTGAAGACGCGGATGTGTTCATTGCCGTGACCGGTTCGGATGAGCTAAACCTGCTGTGCTGCATGTTTGCCAAAAAGGCGGGCCACTGTCATGCAATTGCCCGTGTGCGCAACCCGTCCTACAGTCATGAGCTGGACTTTATCAAAAAGCAGATCGGCATTTCGGCCATCATCAATCCGGAAATGGCTGCAGCAAAGGAGATCTCCCATCTGCTGCGCTTCCCGGGTGCAAGCAAGATCGACACCTTTGCAGACGGCCGTGTGCGGCTGATCAAGTTTGCACTCACTGCAGAGCAGGGGCTGGATGGCGTGGCCATCCGCGAGATTCCCACCCGTCTGAAGAGCGACATTCTGGTGTGTGCAGTGGAGCGCAGCGGCGGCGTGATCATCCCGAACGGCAACTTTGTACTGCAGAACGGCGATCAGGTCACCTTCCTTGCAACACAGGATAAGGCCCACGAGTTCTTCCAGCGCATCCACCTGCCGGTGCGCCCGGTGCGCAATGCCTTCATCGTGGGCGGCGGTGCCATCGCCTTCTATCTGAGCCAGGAGCTGCTGGAAAACCACGTGCGTGTGCGCATCGTGGAGCGCGACCCTGCCCGCTGCATGGAGCTGGCCGAGCAGCTGCCCGGCGCACAGATCCTGAACGAGGACGGCTCCAACCGCGAATTCCTGCTCTCGGAGGGCATGGAGTCCACCGAGGCTTTTGTGGCCCTGACCAACATCGACGAGGAGAATGTGCTGCTGACCCTGTTTGCCAAAAAGCACTCCAAGGGCAAGCTGGTCACCAAAGTCAACCGTCTGGAATTTGATGATATTCTGGCCGGTCTGGATCTGGGCAGCGTGGTCTACCCCAAGTACATGACCTGCGATTACATCGTGCAGTATGTGCGTGCACTGCAGAACGAAGCGGGCAGCAACATCAAGACGCTGTACCGCATTCTGGACGACCGCGTGGAAGCGCTGGAATTTACCGTCCACGAGAAGAGCGCTGCCACCGGTGTCCCCCTGAGCCAGCTGCACCTGAAAAAGAATCTGCTGCTGTGCTGCATCACCCGCGGCCATCAGATCCTGATCCCGCGCGGCGGCGACCAGATCCAGGTGGGCGACAACGTGATCGTGGTCACGCTGGAGCATGGTCTGCATGACCTGCGCGATATTCTGGACAAGGGCGCAGAGGGTTGACGGAGGCAGACTATGAATTATGCGATCGTTTTCCGTCTGCTGGGCTATGTCATGCTGATCGAGGGTGCGCTGCTGCTGCTGCCCGCAGCGGCCAGCTGGATCTACGGCGAATGGTTCGTGCTGGGCGTGTTTCTGATCACGGCGGCAGTCAGCGCCGCCATCGGCTACGCCCTGCGCGGCATCAAGCCCCAAAGCAAGGTGTTCTATATGCGGGAGGGCTTTGCTGCTACCTCGCTGAGCTGGATCGTCATTTCCATCGTGGGTGCCGTTCCGTTTGTGGTGACGGGCTGCATCCCGAACCCGGTGGATGCCCTGTTTGAGACGGTGTCCGGCTTTACCACCACCGGTGCCAGCATCCTGCCCGGGGTGGAGGATCTGCCCAAGGGCATCCTGTTCTGGCGCAGCTTCACCCACTGGATCGGCGGCATGGGCGTTCTGGTGTTCCTGCTCTCGCTGCTGCCCCTGACCGGCGGCTCCCACGTCAACCTGATGAAGGCAGAAAGCCCCGGTCCGCAGGTGGATAAGCTGGTGCCCAAGGTGCAGTCTACCGCAAAGATCCTGTACGGCATCTATTTTGCACTCACCGTGCTGGAGGTGGTATTCCTGCTGCTGGGCGGCATGCCGCTGTTTGAGTCCATGCTCACGGCCTTCGGCACGGCGGGCACCGGCGGCTTCGGCTTCAAGAACGACAGCTTTACGAGCTTTTCTCCCTACATCCAGTGGGTCGTGACCATCTTCATGATCCTGTTTGGTGTCAACTTCAATGCCTACTTCCTGCTGCTGCTGCGCAAATTCAACCGCGCCATCAGCGAGGAAGTGCGCGGCTACTTCGCCATTATTCTGGTGGCAATTGGCATTATCACGGCCAATATCTACAGCCTTTATAACAGCTTTGGCGAAGCGGTGCGTCAGGCAGCCTTTCAGGTGGGCTCCATCATCACGACCACTGGCTTTTCCAGCTGCGATTTTGACTTGTGGCCCACCCTCTCCAAAGAAATTCTGGTGGTGCTCATGTTCATTGGTGCCTGCGCAGGCAGCACCGGCGGCGGCATCAAGGTGAGCCGCCTCCTCATTCTGGGCAAGACCTTGGGCAAGGAGCTCAAGCAGGCACTGCACCCGCAGGTGGTGGCCCCCGTCCGCATGGACGGCAAGCTGCTCAACCACGAGACCATCCGCACCACCAATGTGTTTATGGGCGCGTATTTCTTCATCTTCGTGGTATCCTTCCTGCTCATCAGTCTGGATGGCTTTGATATGGTGACGAACTTCACAGCCATTGCAGCTACTTTGAACAACATCGGCCCGGGCCTTGCGCAGGTAGGCCCCATGATGAACTTTGGCAGCTTTACGAACCCCGCAAAGCTGGTGATGATCTTCGACATGCTGGCCGGCCGTCTGGAAATCTTCCCGATGCTGGTGCTGTTCCTGCCGGATACATGGCGCAGATTCTAAAAAGCAATTATAAAAAGCCATCTGTGATCTCCTGCTCGTATTGAGCATTTGGAAAGATACAGATGGCTTTTTTGCGCGTAACGGTAAGCTGCACAAACCCTTCCCTTTTCGGGGAAGGCGGATCTGCGAAGCAAAGACGGAGAAACTTTTATACTTCCACTTTTTCCTGTGCCCGGTACTGCAGGGCTTCCAGCACACAGTCCTCATCCATCAGCTGTTTGCCTGCCAGATCGGCCACCGTGCGGGCCACCCGCAGGATGCGGTCATGGGCGCGGGCGGAAAGGCCCAAAGCGTCGTAGGAGGCGCGCAGCAGCCGCTCGGCGGCGGGGGTCATGCGGCAGACGCGCCGCACCTGCCCGGCGGTGAGCTGGGCGTTGCAGAGCACACCCTCAAAACCTGGGGCGGCATAGCGCTTTGCCTGAATGGCCCGGGCGGCAAGCACCTGTTTGCGCAGATCGGCGCTGCTCTCGGAAGGGACGACGGCGTGCAGCTCGTCAAAGGCGATGGGGTCCATCTCTACGCACAGGTCGATGCGGTCCAGCAGTGGACCGGACACCCGGCTGCGGTACTGCCGCACAGCACTGGGCGAACAGGTGCACTGCCGGGTGGGGTGGCCGTAGTAGCCGCACTTACAGGGGTTCATGGCGGCTACCAGCTGGAAGTGGCTGGGATAGGTGGCACTGCCTGCCGCTCGGCTCACGGTGATCTGGCCGTCCTCCAGCGGCTGGCGCAGCACTTCCAGACTCTCGCGGGAGAACTCCGGCAATTCGTCTAAAAACAGCACACCGCAGTTGGCAAGGCTGCACTCGCCGGGCCGGAACTGTGCGCCGCCGCCAGCCAGAGCCGCGGCACTGGCCGAGTGGTGCGGACTGCGGAAAGGCCGTGCAGAGATCAGGCCCCGGCCCTGCGGCAGCTGCCCTGCAATGGAATAAATTTTAGTGGTCTCCACGGCTTCCTCACGGGTGAGCGGCGGCAGGATGCCGGGCAGACGCTTTGCCAGCATGGATTTGCCGGTGCCGGGTGCGCCAATGAGCAATACATTGTGTCCGCCTGCGGCAGCAATGACCATAGCCCGCCGCGCCAGCGACTGGCCCATCACGTCCGAAAAATCCGGCACCTGTGCCCATGCGTCTGCAGGGTCAAAGGGAACAACAGCCGCCGGGGCAAGCGGGTAGATGCCGCGCAGGGCATCTACAACTTCACGTGCCGTGTGGGCGGGGTAGACGGCCATGCTGTCGGCACAGGCTTCGGCTGCTTCGGCGGCATTCTCGGCAGGTACATACAGGGCGTGGATGCCATTTTCTGCTGCAGCCAGCGCCATGGGCAGCACGCCGGAAACCGGCCGCAAGGTGCCGTCCAGTGCCAGTTCGCCCAGAAATGCCGCGTCGGCAGGCACATCCTCCAGCTGGCCGCTGGCAGTGAGCACTGCCAGCAGAAGCGGCAGGTCGTACACCGGGCCGGTCTTGCGCACATCCGCCGGGGCAAGATTGATGGTAATGCGCCGGTCCGGGAACTTGAAGCCCAGATTTTTGATGGCGGCGCGCACACGGTCGGCGCTTTCACGCACAGCGGAATCCGGCAGGCCTACGATAGAAAATGCAGGCAGACCGCCGGAAATGTCGGCCTCCACTGCCACGGCAAAGCCGCTCAGGCCGTTCAGACCAAAGCTTCTGGTAACAGAATACATGTTGTTCTCCCTTATCCCAGCGGATGATATGACGGAAAAGAATTGGCAAAAGTGGAAAATATTGGATGATTATGTCATACTTCGACACAAAAATACTTCTGAATTCATTATAGTAAAGGGCAGGAAAGATGTCAATGCGATAGAGAGGAGAGAGTTTTCCATGATGAGCAAAGAATACTGCCGCTATATCCGTACATATTCAGAACTGGAAGGGCTGCAGCATGCCCACACCCTTGTATATTGCGGTGCCGCCGCTGCGCAGGGCGTTGTAATGGAGCTGCGGCAGGAGCAGGATGGCCGGGTGCGCCGCAGCGCGGTGCTGCTGCAGGACAGTTTTGCCCGGGCAATGCAGCTGCTGCGCTACCTGTGTGAAAACAGCATCGGTTTGGAGCAGTGGCTGGACGTTCTGGACGATGCAGGCCAGAGTTATGAACTGCTGGAAAATGCAGGCGAGGCCGGGACGGTTCCCGACTTTACCGGGAAAAACTTGGAATTTTGTGCCATATGCCGGTTTTGAACTGCAAATCTTGTTGCAGATTACGCAATTGACACATGAACGCGGAGAGTTTATATTATAAGTAGGTTTAACCAAACCTGTTCTTTTTTGCGGAAAAATTTACAAAAGGTAAGGTGTGCAAGATGTATTTGGATGAATATAAGCGCTGGATGGCTGCAGAGCTGGAAGACGCTGATCTGAAGCCGGAGCTGGCCAAGATCGAGGGAAATGACGACGAGATCAAGGACCGCTTTGCTGTGGCTTTGAAGTTTGGCACCGCTGGTCTGCGCGGCGTTCTGGGCGCTGGCACCAACCGTATGAATATCTATGTTGTGCGTCAGGCCACGCAGGGTCTGGCAAACTGGGTCAAGACTCAGGGCGGCAGCCAGACTGTGGCGATCAGCTACGACAGCCGCCTGAAGAGCGATATCTTTGCCAAGACCGCCGCAGGCGTTCTGGCGGCAAACGGTATCAAGGTGCGCATTTACGATGCTCTGATGCCTGTGCCTGCACTGAGCTTTGCTACCCGTTACTACCAGTGCAATGCTGGTATCATGGTCACGGCTTCTCACAACCCGGCCAAGTACAACGGCTACAAGGCCTACGGCCCGGATGGCTGCCAGATGACCGATGATGCTGCTGCCATCGTATACGATGAGATCCAGAAGACGGATGTGCTGACCGGTGCAAAGTACATCTCCTTTGCCGAGGGCGTGGAGCAGGGCCTGATCCGCTTTGTGGGCGACGACTGCAAGAAGGCACTGTATGATGCCATTGAGGCCCGTCAGGTGCGCCCGGGCCTGTGCAAGACTGCCGGCCTGAAGCTGGTGTACAGCCCGCTGAATGGTTCCGGTCTGGTGCCTGTCACTCATGTGCTGAACGATATAGGCATCACCGATATCACCATCGTGCCCGAGCAGGAGTACCCCAACGGCTACTTTACCACCTGCTCCTACCCGAACCCCGAAATTTTCGAGGCTCTGAAACTGGGTCTGGAGCTGGCAACCAAGACTGGTGCCGATCTGATGCTGGCCACCGACCCCGATGCCGACCGCGTGGGCATTGCCATGAAGTGCCCGGATGGCAGCTATGAGCTGGTATCCGGCAACGAGATGGGCGCTCTGCTGCTGGATTACATCTGCGCAGGCCGCATCGAGAAGGGCACCATGCCCAAAAACCCGGTGGCCGTCAAGTCCATCGTGTCCACTCCTCTGGCCGATGCCATTGCCGCACACTACGGCGTGGAGATGCGCAGCGTGCTGACCGGCTTCAAGTGGATCGGCGACCAGATCGCAAATCTGGAAGCTGCCGGTGAGGTGGACCGCTTCATCTTTGGCTTCGAGGAGAGCTACGGCTATCTGGCCGGCCCCTATGTACGCGATAAGGATGCCGTCATCGGTTCCATGCTGATCTGCGAAATGGCCGCTTACTACCGCAGCATCGGTTCCTCCATCAAGCAGCGTCTGGAAGAGATCTATAAACAGTATGGCCGCTACCTGAACAAGGTGGACAGCTTCGAGTTCCCCGGCCTGACCGGCATGGAGAAGATGGCTTCCATCATGCAGAAGCTGCGTGATAACCCGCCCGCCGAGCTGGCTGGCCACAAGGTGGTCAAGGTGACCGACTACAAGAAGCCCGAGGAGACCGGCCTGCCTGCAGCAAACGTGCTGATCTACGCACTGGAAAACGGTGCTACCGTTGTGGTGCGTCCCTCCGGCACTGAGCCGAAGATCAAGACCTACTTCACCACTCTGGGCAAGGATCTGGCTGAAGCACAGGCACAGAAGGATGCTCTGGCTGCTGCCATCGAGCCGATCCTGAAGTAAACTCCATCAAGAACAAGTTTGTGCCCCTCTGCTGTGTGCAGAGGGGCATTTTTGCTGTAGAATATTGGTTGCAGTTTGGGAAGTTATACGCTATAATAAAATATGGTTTACTATAGGAATCGGGCAGGTGAAGAAATTGGAAAAGAGAGTATCCGCAGTACTGGTGGCGGCGGGGTCTTCCACGCGCATGGGCTTTGACAAGCTTAGCTTTGATCTGGGCGGCGAGACCGTGCTGCACCGCAGCATCCACGCGTTTGAACAGGATCCGCTTGTCACGGAGATCGTGCTGGTGGCCGGTAAGAACCGCGCCTTTGTGGAGCAGCAGGCAGCAGACTGCACAAAGCCTGTGCAGATCGTAACGGGCGGCACCACCCGCGCCGAGAGCGCAAAAAACGGCGTGCTGGCGGCAGCAGGGGAGCTTGTGGCAGTGCACGACGCGGCAAGACCCTTCGTCAGTCAGGCCGTTATCACAGCAGCGCTGGAAGCAGCGGCCCGGTGTGGCGCAGCTGCACCTGCCGTACCGGTAAAGGATACCATCAAGGCTGCAGCGCGCGGCAACGGAAAGATCGTGCCGGATGCCTGCCTTGTGTACACAACGCCCGACCGCAGCACCCTGTATGCGGTGCAGACCCCTCAGTGCTTTGACCGCGCAGAGTACCTTGCTGCGCTGGAAGAGCTGGATGCCGAAAAAGCCCGCCTTGTCACCGACGACTGCAGCCTGTTCGAGCTGACCGGCCGCGCCGTGCAGCTGACGCAGGGCGATTACGCCAATTATAAGATCACGACCCGCGAGGACTTGCCCCGCCCGGAACAGAAAGAGGAACACAAAATGCGCATTGGACATGGTTATGACGTGCACCGTCTGGTGGAAGGCCGCAAGCTGATCCTGGGCGGCGTGGAAGTGCCTTTTGAAAAAGGCCTGCTGGGCCACTCGGATGCAGATGTGCTGGCCCATGCGGTGATGGATGCTGTGCTGGGTGCCGCTGCGCTGGGGGATATCGGCCAGCATTTCCCGGACAATGACCCGGCTTACTCCGGTGCCGACAGCCTGAAGCTGGCCCGCCGTGTGGCCGAAATTTTAAAGGAGCACGGCTTCCGCATTGAAAATATCGACGCTACGCTGTTGTGTCAGCGGCCCAAGCTTGCGCCGTACATTCCGGCCATGCGCCAGAATCTGGCCGATGCCTTCGGCCTGCCGGTGGACGCTGTGAGTGTGAAGGCCACCACCGAGGAACATCTGGGCTTTACCGGTGAGGGGCTGGGCATTGCCGCCCACGCTGTTGCCCTGATCGAAACACTGTAAACGGGAGCGTGTACCAATGACTCTGAACGCGATCATTGCAAATTTCCAGACCTTCAAACTGGTCGATTTGCTGGATATCATCATCATTTCCTTCCTGATTTACCAGCTGCTGGGCATTGTCAACCGCACCCGCGCCGGCCAGCTGTTCAAGGGTGCGCTGCTGGTGATGGCCGTCTATCTGGTGGCAGAAACGCTGAACATGCGTACCGTCACATGGCTGCTGAACTCACTGCTGCAGGTGGGCCTGCTGACGCTGGTGGTGCTGTTCCAGCCGGAGATCCGCCGTGCGCTGGAGCGCATGGGCCAGACCGACCAGTGGGCCGCCAAGCTGTTCAATGTCAAAGGCCGCTACAACGATCCCAGCCTGAAAGGTGCATGGCGCAGTGCCATCATTGCCATCTGCGATGCGGCAGAGCGCTTTTCTGAGACCAAGACCGGTGCACTGATCGTGCTGGAACGCCACACGAACCTTTCGGAGATCGTGCGCACCGGCACGCCGGTGAACAGTGCGGTCAATCTGGAAGTGCTGGGCACCATTTTCTACGAGGGCACGCCCCTGCACGATGGTGCTGCCATCATTGAGAATGGCCGCATCAAAGCCGCGGGCTGTGTGCTGCCGCTTTCCAACAATCTGGATCTTGGCAAGGATATGGGCACCCGTCACCGCGCCTGCCTTGGCATTGCCGAAAATTCCGATGCAATTGCCATCGTGGTCAGCGAGGAGACCGGCATCATCTCCATGGCAAAGAACGGTGTGCTGATCCGCCACTTTGACCGCCAGACCCTGTATACCCGTCTGGTGGATGAGATGATCCCCAAGGAGACCACCACCGAAAAGACGACGGTCAGCGGCTGGCGCGGTCAGCTGGACCGTCTGTGGAAATGGGTCAGCCAGAAGGAGGACGATGCGCAATGAACAACGAACCCAACAAGAAAAATGGCGCAAAGCCTGCGGTCGCCCATAAGAAAAACATTCTGGACGACCGCCGCATCCGGCTGGCACTTTCGGTGCTGGGTGCCATCGTTGCATGGATGGTGGTCACCATCATCGTCCAGCCCGGCACCAGCAACACCATCTACAATGTGCCGGTGGATTATACCTACGATTCCGCTGCTTACACCTCCCGGGGCCTGAGCATCGTCAGCGCCGAGGATAAGACCGTGAACCTGAAAATCTCCGGCGACGGCTACACCATCGGCGGGCTGACGGCTTCCGACTTTGTGGTCTACCCGGATTTTTCCAGCGTACGCGACAGCGGCGAAAAGACCCTGCGCCTGCTGGTACGCGGTGCCAACGGCCTGCTGAACGGTGTGACCGTGACCATGGAAGGCAATGACAACACGGTGGATGTGGTGTTTGACGTGGTGGAGGAAAAGACCCTGCCCGTTACCATTACCACCAACTACCTGACCATCGCGGACGGCTATATCCTTTATAGTACGGATGTTTCCAAGGAGAATATCACCCTTTCCGGCCCCAGCAGTGAGCTGAATAAAGTTGCTACCTGCACTGCAGAGGTGACCTACAGCGGCGAACTGACCGAGTCCATCACGCTGAACACGCCGCTGCGCTTCTATACCTCCGGCGGCAAGGAAGTCAAGTTTGAGTACACGGAGCTGGAAGAGAACAGCGTGGATGTGACCTTGCAGGTGTACAAGATGGCAACGCTGCCGGTGGACGTGAATTTCATCAATGCACCGCGTGATTTTGATGATTCGATGCTGGTATATGCACTCAGCCGCAAGCAGCTCAAGGTGGCAGGTCCGGCAGATAAGATCGATATGCTGTCCACGCTGCCCATCGGCAATATCGACCTTTCCACCTTTACACTGAACAAGAGCTATGAGCTGCCCATCGACCTGCCCGCAGACATCTATCTGCTGGATAACATTTCCACCATAACGGTCAGCTTTGACTGCTCCAATCTGGGAACCAAGACCATGAACCTGCCCAATACCTGCGTGCAGGTGGTCAACCTGCCCTCTACCTACCAGCTGACGGTGCAGACCGAACGCCTGATGAATGTAACGCTCTGCGGCCCCAAGGGCGCGATCGAAACGCTGACCCCGGAGCAGGTGGTCATTGAGATCGATGCCGAGGATTTCTCGGTGGCGACCGGCGAGCAGAACATCGCCTGCCGCCTGTATGTGCCCTCCAACGGCAAGATCTTTGCACTGGGCAGCTATGTGCTGCAGTGCCGCATCGAAAGCAACTGAAACAAAAAGGAACACACGATAACATGATTCTGGTTCGCAACATCCGTCTGCCGCTCTCTGCCGGAGAGCCGCAGGCATTTGAAAAAGCCCTGCACGCCGCCCGCATCCCGCGCGGAAAGGTGCAGCATCTGGGCGTGGCAAAGCTCTCGGTGGATGCCCGCCACGGCCAGCCCAAGCTGGTGTATACCGTGGCTGTCACCCTGAAAGAACCTGCCGAGGAAGCGACTTTTGCAGCCCGCTGTGGTGATGCTTCTCTGCAGCAGAAGGTGGATTTTTCGGTGCAGAATGGCATCCAGCCACTAGCACATCGGCCTGTGGTGTGCGGCCTTGGCCCGGCGGGCCTGTTTGCAGCGCTGCTGCTGGCCCGGCAGGGCTATCAGCCCATTGTGCTGGAGCGCGGCCCGGCGCTGGACGAGCGCGTAAAGGCGGTGGAACATTTTTCTGCTACCGGCGAACTGGATGTAAATGCGAACATTCAATTTGGCGAGGGCGGTGCCGGTACCTTTTCGGACGGCAAGCTGACCACCCGCATCGGCGATGAGCTGTGCGGCTTTGTTACCGAGGTGTTCCTGCAGCACGGTGCGCCGGAGGAGATCGCCTGGAAGCAGAAGCCCCATGTGGGCACCGACCTGCTGCGCGGTGTGATCACCTCTATCCGCAAGGAGATCGAAGCTCTGGGCGGTGAGGTGCATTTCAACACGGCCCTGACCGGCTTTGAACAGAAAAATGGTCAGCTCACCGGCATTTTTACCACAAATGGCACCTTTGCCTGCGAAGCTTTGGTGTTCGCGGTGGGCCACTCGGCCCGCGATACCTTCGGGATGCTGATGGACGGCGGCCTGCAGCTGGAATGCAAGCCGTTCAGTGTGGGCTTCCGCGCCGAGCATCTGCAGAGTGAGATCGAAAAGAGCTTATATCACGAGGCTGCCGGGCATCCGGCTCTGCCGCGGGGCGAGTATCAGCTCTCCCAGCATGTGGGGGAGCGGTGCGTTTACACCTTCTGCATGTGCCCCGGCGGGCAGGTGGTGGCATCGGCCAGCGAGGAAGGCCGTGTAGTGACCAACGGCATGAGCTTCCACGCCCGCAATGGCAAAAATGCCAACGCGGCCGTGGTGGTGAGCGTGGGCGGCAAGGACTTTGCAGACGATCCGCGCCGGGCCATCGCGTTCCAGCGGGAGCTGGAAGCCAAAGCCTACGCCGCTGGGCGCAGTGCAGGGGAGTATGCCGCTCCGGCAGAGAACATCCAGAGCTTTCTGGAAGGGCGCGGTCAGCTGAACATTGGACGCGTGCAGCCTACCTATGACCGCGGCGTTGCTGCGGCAGACCTCGGCGCACTGCTGCCGCAGGAGCTGGCCGAAACGCTGCGGGCGGGCCTGCGCGCCTACGAGCGCAAAATTGCGGGTTATACCGCGCCGGAAGCGATCCTTACGGGTCTTGAGACCCGCACCAGCAGCCCGGTGCGGCTGAAGCGGGAAGAAAATTTTGAATGCTCCCAGCTGGCAGGTCTGTATCCCTGCGGCGAGGGTGCCGGATATGCGGGCGGCATCATGAGCGCCGCCGTGGATGGCCTGCGGGTGGCCCGCGCCATCATCAGCCGGTATGCACCGGCAGAAGGGTGAGAAGAATTTGATGAACGATCGTGAAAACGATACAATGAGAGAAAATGAGGGCCGTCAGGTGCAGCAGGAGTTGGAAAACCAGCTGCGCGCCTTTGGCGATACCGTGTCGGATGCCTTTGCCCATGGCTTTGAGGGCAAAGGGGAGGACATTGGCGACCGCGCCTATGGTGTGGGCCGTGCGGCGGTGAATGCTGCAAACTTTGGCCTTGGCGAAGCGGCAAAGGCGTTCCGCAGCAGCCGGGAGGAATACTACCGCAGCCGTCAGAATGCGCAGAAGACGAAACAGGGCTTGAATGAGGACTGTATCAACGCGCAGGCCGCAGGTGTTTCCGGCTGGTTCCGGCAGATGTTCGGCAAGGCAGAGACGACCCCGGCAGACGAGATCCGCGCCAGTGCCAAAAAGCGCTACAGCGCAGGCTGCGCATTGCTGGCAGTCGGCATTACGTTTACGGTGATCTTTGGCATCACGGCGGTTTCCTGTCTGGGTGCGGCGGGCCTGTTTACGCCCAATGCGGCTGTTCTGCAGGCTCTTCTGCAGGACAGCTTTATGGCTGAAAATGCTGCAGCCATGGGCAGCTTTGCGCTGGGGGCGGTGCGGATCACCGGCTGGTGCTTTGCGGCTGTCACCGCCGTGTTCGTGTGGATGATCACTGCCGGTGCATCCCGCCTGAAGGCCAGCAAGACGCTGCTCCGTCTGGCCGAGGCAGCAGAAGGCTTTGACTGCAAAAAGGGCCTGCCGCTGGAAGCCGTGGACGAGAAAAAGACCCGTGCCCTCAAGCGGGTGCGCAGATTCATCCGCAATGGCTGGCTGAGTGCATGGGTGGACGAAAAAGCGGAAAAGCTTTACCTGACTGCTGAGGATTACCGTGCCGCGCAGGAAGCTGCCGCAGCCTCCAAGGCACCGCCGCAGCCGGAACCGGCGGCAGAAAAAACGGACGATGTGCCGCTCAATCTTGAGACGGCGCGCCGCTTTGCCGCTGTGCTGCAGCAGGAAAAACAGCTGATGCAGGATGCGCAGGGCCGCGAAGAGCTGGACCATATGCAGACCACCACCACTGCCATCTGTGACTGGCTGGAAGCACACCCGGAAAGCCTGCCCAAGGCCCGCCGCTTTGCGGAATACTATATCCCCACCACCCTCAAGCTGCTGCACACCTACAACGATGTGCAGGGCCAGCAGGGCGAAAACGCCGAGACCATCCGCCGCGATATCGCGGGCATCCTTCACACGCTGAATCAGGCCTACGACACCCTGTATGATACGCTGCTCTCGGATGTAGCGATGGATGTCTCTTCTGAGATCGCCGCCCTGCAGGGAATGCTGGCCAACGACGGCCTGACGGGAGGAAATTTTGAATGACCTACCGTGCATGGAATCTGAAGCCGCTGGACCGTGCCGCGCTGCGGGAGCTGACGCAGGCGATTGCGGAGCAGGCCACCGAAGAACTGGAATATAACGCACAGAACGACGAGCCGTGGAGCGAGCAAAAATATGCGGCCGCCCTTGCCGCCCAGCAGAAGGAAAATGCCCTGTTGGCGGGCGTGCTGACGGCCCGCGGCATTACCGACCCTACCGAAGCACTGACCCTGCTTGCCGGTGAGGAAGAGTTGAGCGACCCTTCGCTGCTCACCGATATGGACAAGGCCTGCGAGCGCATCTGGCGGGCCATTGACGAGGGCGAGACCATTGTGGTGTTCGGCGATTATGACGTGGACGGCGTGACGGCCACGGCCCTGCTGTACCAGCATCTCAAGGGCATGGGGGCTACCGTAAAATGTATGCTGCCCAGCCGCGAGGGCGACGGCTACGGCCTTTCGCGCAATGCCATCCGTTCCATCCACGATAAGGGCTGCAAGCTGATCGTGACGGTGGATAACGGCATTTCTGCTGTGGAAGAAGCCGATTATGCCGCTGAACTGGGCATTGACCTGATCATTACCGACCATCATCTGCCGCCGGAAACTCTGCCCAAGGCCATTGCCGTGGTAGACCCCCGTCGTGAGGACGACACCAGTCCCTTCAAGGGCCTATGCGGTGCGGGCGTGGCGTTCAAGCTGTGTGCCGCACTGGATGGCTGCCCGCCGGAAGAAATGCTGGACTACTGCGGCGACCTTGCCGCTGTGGGTACTGTGGCGGACGTGATGCCGCTTACCGGCGAAAACCGCACCCTTGTCAAGGCGGGCCTGCGCCAGCTGCAGAACACGGACCGTCCGGGTCTGGAAGCGTTGCTGGAAGAGGTGGGCCTTGCGGGCAGACCGGTCACCGCAGAAAATGTCAGCTACGCCATTGCGCCCCGCATCAATGCGGCTGGCCGCATGGACAACGCTGTTACGGCTTTGCAGCTGGTGATGTGTGAGGACCCGGACCGCGCCGCAGAGCTGGCCCATAAACTGAACGAGATCAATACAAAGCGTCAGGAGACAGAGCTGCAGATCTTCAAGGCCGCGCAGGAACTGCTGGAACAGGAACCGGAGCGGCTGGAAGACCGCGTGATGCTGCTGTGGGGCCGCGATTGGCACCCCGGTGTCATTGGCATCGTGGCATCCCGGCTGGTGGAACGCACCGGCCGGCCTGTGATCGTGGTGACGATCGACGAGCACGGCGAATGCAAGGGCAGCGGACGCAGCGTGCAGGGCTTCAATTTGCATGCCTGCATTGGTGCCTGCGCAGATCTGCTCATCCGCTACGGCGGCCATGCCATGGCTGCGGGCCTTTCGGTGCGGGAAGAAAATCTGCCCGCTCTGCGCCGCCGCCTGAACGACTGGGCAGCACGGGAATGCCCGGTGCTGCATACCACCCCGCTGGAGTGCGACCTGCCCATCCATCTGGACCGTGTGACCGTGGAAAGTGTGCGGAAGCTCGACCAGCTGGCTCCCTATGGGGCCGAGAACCCGACCCCGGTGTTCCTTTTGCAGAACGCCGTGCTGGATGGGGTATACCCGGTATCGGAGGGCAGGCACAGCCGCCTGCGCCTGCGGCAGGGTAATGCCAGCGTGTATGCCGTGTGGTTCGGTATGCCGCCGGAACAGCTGCCCTATGCCATGGGCGATGTGGTGGATGCTGCGCTGAACCTTTCGGTCTACGATTCGCCCCGAGGCGCACAGCTTTCGGGCCGCATTCTGGACCTGCATCCGGCAGGGCTGGGCACAAAGCTTGCGGAGCAGGCTGCTTTTGTGGTGGCGCTGCGCCGCGGCACACCCCTGACTGAGGAACAGAAAAAGCTTATTACGCCTGAGCGCAGTGATATCGTCACAGTGTACCGTGAGCTGCAGGCGCGCCGCTGGCACGCAGAAGATCTGCAGCCGCTGTGCGCAAAACTGGGCGAGGAAAATACAGGCAAAACACTGGTGGCAGTGACGGCCTTGGAACAGGTGGGACTGATCGCCACGGTGGAAAAGGGTGGGGCAAAATATCTGGAGCTTGTGCCTGCGCAGGGCAAAAAGAACCTTGCGGATGCCCCGATCCTGAAATGTTTGGAGGGAATGTAAAATGCCAGAGGGAAAGAAAGCTGCGGTCCCGGCACCCAAGCCGGTGCGGGAAGAGGATCTCTACTCCGCAAAGACCCACCTGCATCAGCCGGTACCGGTGCAGGAAACGGCTACCGTTTCTGCAACAGCACAGCTGGCCGATGCCCCGGAAGGCGCGCTGCCTTCGGAGGTGCGGCCGGAGATCGTTACCTGGGAAAAGCTGTGTGAGGCCATCAAGGCCAGCGGCCGCTCCTACAATATGGAGATGATCAAAAAGGCATATGACCTTGCCAACACTGCCCACAAGGGGGTGTGCCGCCGCAGCGGCGAGCCGTATATCTGCCATCCGCTGGCTGTGGCACGGCTGGTGCTGGATCTTGGTATGGACTCCGAGAGCATTGCTGCGGCCCTGCTGCACGATGTGGTGGAGGACACTCCCACTACACTGGACGACCTGAAAGCCGCCTTTGGAGAGGAAGTTGCCCTGCTGGTGGACGGCGTGACCAAGCTGACCAAGATCCAGTTCTCTAACATTGAGGAACTGCAGGCTGAAAACCTGCGCAAGATGCTGCTGGCCATGAGCCGCGATGTGCGCGTGATGATCATTAAGCTGTGCGACCGGCTGCACAACATGCGCACCGGTGATGCATGGCCGGAACAGAAGCGCCGCGATAAAGCCCGCGAGACTATGGAGGTGTATGCCCCCATCGCCAACCGTCTGGGAATCCTGAACGTGAAGGAAGAGCTGGAAGACCGCAGCCTGCATTACCTTGACCCTGTGGGCTACGAGGAGATCAGCCGGATGCTCAGTGAGCGTGCAGGCGAGGAGTTCCTTGCAAAGGTGTCCGGTGTGATCGAGCGGCGGCTGGCCGAAAGCGGCATTGAGGGCGCTACCATCAAGCGCCGCGTCAAGAGCATTTACGGCATCTATCGCAAGACCATCATGCAGAACAAGTCCTTTGATGAGATCTACGATATCTATGCGGTGCGTGTCATTCTGGATACGCTGGCCGAGTGCTACAGCACTCTGGGCCTCATCCACGATATGTACCATCCGCTGCCCAACCGCTTCAAGGACTATATCTCCACTCCCAAGCCCAATGGCTACCAGAGCCTGCATACCACCGTCATCGGCCACGAGGGCATCCCCTTTGAGGTGCAGATCCGCACCCGCAAGATGGACGAGCAGGCCGAGTACGGCGTTGCGGCCCACTGGAAGTATAAAGAAGGTCTGGATGGCCACGACAAGCTGGACGAACGTCTGGCATGGGTGAGCCAGCTGTTGGAAAACCAGCGCGTCAGCGAGGATTCCGGCAATCTGCTGCACGACCTCAAGAGCGACCTGCTGCCGGAGGAAGTGTTTGCCTTTACCCCCAAGGGCGATGTCATCAACCTGCCTACCGGCGCTACCTGCATCGATTTTGCCTATGCGATCCATTCGGCGGTGGGCAACCGCATGGTGGGCTGCAAGGTGAACAACCGCATGGTGCCCATCGACCACATCGTTTCCACCGGCGAGATCATCGAAGTGATCCTTGGCCCGGCGGACAAAGGCCCCAGCCGCGACTGGCTCAAGATCGTGCGCACCAGCGAAGCGAAGAGTAAGATCCGAAACTGGTTCAAAAAGATGCGCCGCGAGGAAAATATCACGCAGGGACGTGATGCATTGGCCCGTGAGCTGCGCAGGGAAATGATCATCATTCCGGACGACCAGCTGGACGATTTTATCAACAGCTGTTCCCGCCGCCTGCGCCAGAACAATGCCGAGGAGCTTTATGCCGCCATCGGCTACGGCGGCATGACCATTGCCAACTGCCTGCCCAAGCTCAAGGAGGAGTGGCAGAAGCTGAAAGCTTCGGAGGAAAAGGCCGGGGAAGACCTGCCCAAGGTGGACCTGAGCCGTGTGCACGCTACCGACGGCGTGGTGGTGGAAGGCTTCGATAACACCCCCATCAAGTTTGCCAAGTGCTGCAGCCCGCTGCCGGGCGACCCCATCGTGGGCTTTATCACCCGCGGCTTTGGCGTTTCCATCCACAAGCAGAGCTGCGCCAATGCCATTTCCAGCATGAAGGATCCCACCAACGCCCCCCGCTGGGTCAAGGCGTACTGGGCCGACAGCGTCAGGGACAGCTATAAGGCCGGCATTGAGATCATTGCGCTGAACCGCAACGAGCTGCTGCAGGATGTGCTGGCTGCGCTGGCGGATATCCGTGTGCCCATCTATGCGGTGAACGCCCGTCAGGTGGAAAACAACTGCGCCATGGTCAGCCTGACCATCGGCATCAACAATACCGAGCACCTCAACCGTGTGGTCGCAAGACTTTCCAAGGTGAAGGACGTGCTCAAGGTGACAAGGAGCTAAAACATGCGTGCAGTCATTCAGGCGGTGTCTTCCGCCAGTGTGCGGGTAAACGGCGGTGAGCCGCGGGCCATCGGGCCGGGCCTTATGATCCTGCTGGGTGTCAGGGATACCGACAGTCTGGACATCGTGCCCAAGCTTGCCGATAAATGCGCGGGCCTGCGCATCTTTCCGGACGCAGAGGGCAAGCTGAATCTCAGCGCAAAGGACCTTGGCTATTCGGCTCTGGTGGTGAGCCAGTTCACCCTTTACGGCGACACGAAAAAAGGCTACCGGCCCAGCTTTATCAAGGCCGCAAAGCCGCCGCTCTCCGTGGATGCTTACGAGCTGTTCCTTGCAGAAATGAACAAACAGGGCCTGAAGGATGTTCAGCACGGCGAGTTTGGCGCGGACATGCAGGTGGCTCTTGTGAACGAAGGACCCTGCACCATTATCATCGATACCGACGAGTGGAAGAAAAAGGAGTGACCGCCATGCAGGCTTTTCATATTCCGGGCGCTGCGCCGCTGTATACCAATACCTTCCTGCTCATTTCCGACGCAGGCCATGCCGTGGTCATTGATCCGGCGGCAGATGCGCAGACCTACGATAAAATTTTAAAGGAAAACAATGTGCAGCTCACCACCATCCTGTGCACCCACGGCCACTACGACCATGTGGGCAGCGCCGAAGCCTTGCGCACCGAGTGGAACGCAAAGCTCTACTGTGAGGCTGCCGACCTTGCAGGCGACCGCATGTATCCGCTGAGCGCAGCGGACTGCGGCTACGCAGAAGGGGAGACTGTCTCGGTAGACGAGCTGCAGTTCACAGTCTGGCACACGCCCGGCCATACGCCCGGCGGCGTGGTGCTGCTGTGCGGCGAGTATCTCTTCTGCGGCGATACCCTGTTTGCAGGCAGCATCGGCCGTACCGATCTGGAGGGCGGTAGCAGTGCACAGATGGCCGAGAGTCTGCGTAAACTGGCAAAGCTGCCCATCCCGCGCGGCACGCAGGTGCTGCCCGGCCATGGCGAGTTCTCCACCTTTGGCGATGAACTGGACAACAATTACTTCATCCGCAGCGCTGTGCGCGGCAACAATGATTTATTTTAAAGAGTGAACAACATGAAGATTTATATTACCGGCCTGCCTTCCGGCTACGAAGTGGAGCATCTGGTGCGTTTGTTTTACCCCATGGCACCGCTCACCCTCACCCCACCGGAGAACGCCGAGGACTGCGTCTGGGCAGAAAAAACGCCGGACGGCCTGCATGCACTGGTGCGTCAGGACGGCAGAAGTGCTGAACGACACGCACCGCTGCCCGCGCCTGTGGAACAGGGCGGCGAGACCCCGGAATTCAGCCTTGCCAGCCTGACCTATGATCTGCTGCGGGATTGGACCGGCATCCGCCCGCCATGGGGCAAAATGACCGGTGTGCGCCCGGTGCGGCTCATCCACGACAAGCGCGCCGCAGGCTGGACGGAAGCGGAGATCGACCACTTTTTCCTGGACCGGTTCGACTGCTCCCAGCAGAAATACCAGATGGCCAAGGCCATTGCCGACCTGCAGGAGCCAATTTTGAAAGTGGGCAATGAACCCGGGACCTACAGCCTGTACATCGGCATCCCGTTCTGCCCGTCCCGGTGCAGCTACTGCAGCTTTGTCAGCTGCAATCTGGACCGCGACCGCAAGATGGTGCAGCCTTATGTGGACTGCCTGTGCAAAGAGGTGGAAGAGATCCGCATTCAGGCTGACAAGGCGGGGCTTACCCTTTGCAGCATCTACATCGGCGGCGGCACGCCCACCAGCCTGTCTGCCGACCAGCTGCGGCAGCTGATGGGCACGGTCCGGGCGAATTTTGACCTCTCGAAGGTCGTGGAATATACGGTGGAGGCAGGCCGTCCGGACTGCACGGATGCCGAAAAGCTGGCGGTCATCAAGGAATACGGCGCTACCCGCATCTCCATCAATCCGCAGACCTTCTCGGACGAGGTGCTGGCGGGCATTGGGCGCAAGCACTCGGCGCAGGACATTCTGGACTGCTATGCCGAAGCGCGCAAGGCCGGTCATGATGATATCAACATGGACCTGATCGCCGGCCTGCCCGGCGACACGGTGGAAAGTTTTGAGCGCAGCCTGCGGCAGGCCATCGCGCTGGACCCGGAGAACATCACCGTGCACACCCTCACCCTCAAGCGCGCTTCCCGCATCGTCATTGAGGACCAGAAGGAGAACGACTACGCCGATGTCGCCGCCATGCTGGAAAAGTGCAACCTGCTGGCCGAGGCGGGTTACCGGCCCTACTACCTCTACCGCCAGAAGAATACTCTGCAGAACCTGGAAAACGTGGGCTGGTGCAAGCCGGGCCACGAGGGATATTACAACATCTATATCATGGAGGAAGTCCAGACCATCCTCTCCGCCGGTGCAGGCGGCAGCACCAAGCTGGTGGCCGACGGCGGAAAACGGATGCAGCGCATTTTCAATTTTAAGTATCCGAACGAATATATCCAGCGTTTTGCGGAGGTGCTGGAACGCAAAAAAGGAGTGGCTGATTTTTATGATCACGATTTGGGTACCCAAACGTCTGGTTGAGATCGATCTGTACAATGTGGCAGCCCGCAGCCCACAGGCACTTGCCGACCTGAGTGAGCAGAGCTATGCCCAAAGGATAGATTACGCCGCCCAGAAAGTGCAGCTTTCCGGCGCAAAGATCGTCATGCTCACCGGCCCGTCGGCCAGCGGCAAGACCACCAGCGCCCACTGTCTGGCAAAAGCTCTGCAAAAGCGCGGGACCCCGGCGCAGGTGGTCAGTCTGGATAATTTCTTCAAAGGCGCAGAGTTCTATCCGCGCCTGCCGGACGGCACGCTGGACTACGAGAACCCCGATACGCTGGATCTGCCTCTCATCAAGCAGTGCCTGCGGGAGCTGAGCGAGACGGGCAAGACCGTGCTGCCCATCTACGATTTCTCTGCCGAAAAGCGCTCGGCAGAGGTGGAGCCCATCGACCTGCAGGGCGGTGTATGCATCGTGGAGGGCATCCATGCGCTGAACCCGGAGCTGACCGGCCTTGTAAAGGGCGACGACATCTACCGCATCTATGCAGGCCTGCGGGAGGAATACTGCATCGATGGCCGCCGCGTCATCAACACGCAGGATATCCGCCTGTGCCGCCGCACCTTGCGGGACGCTGCAGCGCGCGGCCGCAGCCCGGAAAAGACCCTTGCCATGTGGGACCGCGTGCTGGACGGCGAGACGCGGTATATCAAGGGCTTCAAAACCACGGCAGACTTTTTGCTGGATACCTCCTTTACCTACGAGCTGGGCCTGATCTCCAAACTGCTGGGCGTGGTGCGCCGTCAGTTCACGCTGGAAGGCCACAATGCGGAGCTGTGGGACGAGACAGCCCGCCGCTTTGAGCATGTGGCACCGCTGGAGCTGGAGCTGCTGCCGGAGGACAGCATGCTGCGGGAATTCTATGGCGGCGCAGCCGACCGCAGGGCACAGAATGCCGATGTGTGAAATTATCGTGTGAATTTAGGCCGAATGCGAAAAAATTGTTTCCAAACCGGCACCAAACTGTAAAAAATGCGGTCCGTTCATTGCAAACGAGCGGCCTGTGCGCTATAATGGAGATAACATCCGCACATGGCCCACGATAAACAGGCCGATAGTAAGAGAGGTGTCTTTTATGGATTTCAACAAGATCAAGGAAATGGGTCTGGAATATGCCGAAAAAGGCAAGAACGCTGCGCTGGACCTGGCCGAAAAGGGCAAGACTCAGGCTTTGATCGTAAATGAGCAGGGCAAGCTGCTCAAGGCACAGCGCCAGTTGGGCGCACTGGTGTACAGTCTGGCCAAGGGCAAGGAAGAAAACCAGCCGCTGGTGGATAAGTATATCGAGATGATCGATAACATCGAGCAGGAGATCGCCCGCCTGAAAGCATCCCTGACCCCGGCGGAAGCTGCCGAGGCGGAATATGTGGTGCACGAGGAAGTTCCTGCTGACCAGCCGGAAGAGCACAAAGCCTGCCCGCAGTGCGGTGCTCCCGTCTCGGACGATGCACTGTTCTGCAACAAGTGCGGTGCACAGCTGTAATAAAACGGTTCAGCAACAGGGCGGCGCTCCCCACAGGGCACCGTCCTGTTTTTGCGAGCGGAAAATGCAGGCGAAATGCGGGAAATTTGCGCACTTTGTCTTGCAAAACTGCATGAGATGCGATACAATATACAGTATCTTTTACAAGGCAGGTGAGCGCTGTGCTGGACTGGCAGCCAAAGGCACCCTATACGGCAGAGCAGCTGCTGGAAATTCTGCGTATCCTGCGGGACCCGGAGAACGGCTGTCCGTGGGATAAGGTACAGACCCATGCTTCCATCCGGAAGAACTTTCTGGAAGAGACCTGCGAAGCGCTGGAGGCCATTGATGCTGACGATCCGCAGTTGATGCAGGAAGAGCTGGGCGATGTGCTGATGCAGGTGGCGTTCCACGCGGTGATCGAAGAAGAGCGCGGGCGCTTTACTTTTGAGGATGTCTGCCGTGAGGTGTGCGAGAAGCTGGTGTTCCGGCATCCGAACATCTTTGCGTCCTCGGCGGCACAAAATGCGGGTATAAACGGCTGGGATGCGCTCAAAAATAAGGAAAAGGGCCGCACCACTCTGGCCGATGAGCTGGGCACAGTGCCGGTTACGCTGCCTGCTTTGATGCGTGCCCAGAAGCTGCAGAAGCGTGCCGACCGCTGCGGGGCAGAGCAGTCTGCGCCGGAAACGGCACGGCAGGCTTTGCAGGCAGCACTGGACGGCTGGAACCGGGAACAGGACGCACAGGCGGCGGGAGAACTGCTGTTTGCTGCGGCCAATGCCATGCGGCTGGCTGGTGTGGACGCGGAGGAAGCGCTGACCTTTGCATCCAAGCGCTATTGTGCAGAACTGCTGGCGCAGAAAGAACAAAGCGGTACTCAGGTCGAGTGACCTGCTCCGATAGAGAAAAAAGAACACCAAGTAACAAATCTGGAGGGTATTTTTATGACGAAGACCGATCTGATCGCACAGGTTGCTGCGAACACTGAGATGAGCAAGAAGAGCGCTGAGCAGGCTGTCAATGCTGTGTTTGAAGCACTGAGCAAGGCCATGTCTGAGGGCGAAAAGATCACCATTTCCGGCTTTGGCACCTTTGAGATGCGTGAGCGCGCCGAGCGTCAGGGCATCAACCCCCGCACCCGTGAGCCGATCACCATTGCCGCTTCCCGCAGCATCGTGTTCAAGCCCGGCAAGTCCCTGAAGGACACCCTGTAAGCTGTATCTGCTTTGCCGCCGCTGCCTGCAAGAGGGTGCGGCGGCTTTTTTTGTGACAGGAGGAAGAACCATGCGTCTGGATAAATATTTGAAAGTTTCGCGTCTGATCAAGCGCCGCACCGTGGCAAACGAGGTGGCCGATGCAGGCCGCATCCTCATCAACGGCAAGATCGCCAAGGCCAGTCAGGCCGTCAAGGCGGGCGACATCATCGAGGTGACCTTCGGCAACCGGCCCATCAAGGTAAAGGTGCTCTCGGATGTGGAGCCGCGCACCAAGGATGTGGCCCGCGAGATGTACGAGATCATTGCGGAGGGCGAGCAGGCATAAAAGCCCCGGTCCGGTGCATAGGATGCACCAGAAAAGGGGAGACGAACCATGCCGGAAAAAACACCCAGAGACCCGCAGCCCGCTCCGCACGATCTGATCTTGGAAAGCCGCGCCCGCCTGACGGTGACCGGTGTGCAGAAGGTACTGCACTGCAATGCCGACAGCGCTGCCATGGAAACGGGCAAGGGCACGCTGCACCTGACCGGGGCGCAGCTGAACATGGCGGCGCTGGATCTGGAGACCGGGGAGGCGAAGTTCACCGGCCGCATCGACACGCTGGAATATACGGCCAGCGCACCGGCGGGCGGTTTCCTGCGCCGCCTGCTGCGATGATCCCGGTACTGCCGCCTGCAGCCCTTGGGCAGGAGATCGCTGCCTGCACGGTGCTGGGAGCCAGTATCGGCGCACTGCGGGCTGTATTCCCGGCCAGAGGGCGTGCAGCTTTTGTGCCGGATCTGGTGTGGATGGGTGCTGTGCTGGCTGCTGTGCAGAGCTACGCAGCAGGGCAGAGCAGTGCCGGTGTTCTGCGCTGGTACATGGCTGCGGCAGCCTTTGCCGGTGCCGGTGCAGCAGCCTTTGTGCTGGGTGCACCGCTGCGTGCAGCGGGAGGCGTTTTACAGCGCCGGGTGCTCCGGCCGGCAGAGCGGCGGCGCGCCCGGCGGAGAAAGGCGCGCAAACTACGCCGCAGCGCAAAAAGAACTGCAAAAAAGCGCAAAAAGAACTTGCCAAACCAGCGCCGCATGATGTATAATTCATATGTGTTAAAGTAAGAGTCAAATGCAACGGGGGCAGAAGAGATCATGGCAGCACCGGACCGCAGAAAACGCAAGAAGAAAGTGGTCGTTAAAACGCTTGTACGGGTGTTTTTTGTCCTGCTGCTGAGTATGCTGGCAGCATACATTTCCAATCAGGTCACCATCAGCTCCAAACGTGCGGAGCTGGACACGCTGAACGAGCAGATCGCTCAGCAAAAGACTGAAAACGAGGAGATGCAGCGCATTCTCAGCGGCGATGCAGACCAGATCACCGAGTGGGTCGCGCGGGATTCTTACAATTACGCTGCACCCAACGAGCGCATCTTTGTGGATGTGACCGGCAGCTGAATTGCTGCCCATTCTATGGAAAACAAGGAGTATTGAGTTTTGGCAATTGAGGTAGGGAACGTATTCGAGGGCCGCGTCACCGGTGTAAAGCCGTTTGGCGCTTTTGTCGCACTGCCGGAGGGCCGTGTAGGCATGGTCCATATTTCCGAGGTGTCCAACGAGTTCGTGCAGGACATTGCAGCTGTTCTGCACGATGGTGATATCGTCAAGGTGCAGGTGATCAACATTGCACCGGATGGCAAGATCGCGCTGTCCATCAAGCGCCTGCTGCCGCCGCCTCCGCGCCCGGCGCGTGAGGGCAGAGGCCCTGCAGGCGGTCCGCGCTCTGGTGGTCCCCGTCCGGGCGGCCCCCGCGAGGGTGGTCATTTTGGTGCAGGCCGCGGCGGCGCTGGCCGCCCCCCGCGTGAGGGCGGCAGAGGCCCTGCCCGCGACAGCGCACCCCGTGTATGGCAGCCCAAGGCTCCCGTCCGTTCCGATAACATGAGTTTTGAGGACATGATGAGCCGCTTCAAGAGCCAGAGCGAAGAGAAGATGGCCGATCTTGATCACGAGACCAACAACCGCCGCGGAGGTGGTTATGCGCCTCGCGGCCGCGGTGGCCGCCGCTGAGCGGAAAGGCCTGCGCTTTTCAAGCCTGATCAAAATAACGGAAACAGACCTGTCTCATTTGATCGGGCAGGTCTGTTTTTTCCGTAATAAAAGAAAGGAACCACAATGCCTGCAAAATTTGAACTGATCGCGCCCTGCTTTTTTGGGTGTGAATCCACTGCAAAATTTGAGCTGACCCGCATCGGCGCAGAGAATATCCGCGTGGACGATGGCCGTCTGAGCTTTGCCGGCGGCGCAGAGATGATCGCTGCTGCAAACCTCAATCTGCGCACGGTGGAGCGCGTGATGCTGCTGCTGGCCCGCTACAGGGCCGCCACCTTTGATGACCTGTTCGACGGCGTGTACGATATCCCGTGGGAGGAACTGCTGCCCGCAGACGCAGCCTTTCCGGTCACCGGCTCTTCGCTGAACAGCCAGCTGTCCAGTGTGCCTGCCTGCCAGAGCATCATCAAAAAAGCTGTGGTCAAGCGCCTGATGGCAAAGCACCACGCCTCTGTGCTGCCGGAGACCGGCGCGGAGTACAAGATCCGCTTCATGCTGCGCAAGGATCAGTGTGAGATCATGCTGGACACCACCGGCGACGGCCTGCACAAGCGCGGCTACCGCCGCAACGCCATGGAGGCACCCATCCGCGAGACTTTGGCGGCTACCATTGCAGACCTTGGCCGTGTGCGCCGCGACAGTCTGGTGGAGGACCCCTTCTGCGGCAGTGGCACGCTGCTGATCGAAGCTGCTCAGAAAGCCATGAACATTGCCCCCGGCCTGAAGCGCCGCTTTGCCGCCGAGCGCTATGGCTTTGTGCCGGCAGCCATCTGGGCCGAGCAGCGTCAGAAGGCACTGGCCGAGGCCAAGCTGGATGTGGGCTTTGAAGCCTTTGGCTATGATATCGACCCTGCCGCTGTGGCTCTGGCCAACGCCAATGCAAAGCTGGCCGGTGTGGAAAAGCGCTGCCACTTTGAAGTGGCTGATGTGGCCGACTTTGCCGCAAAGCAGGAGGCCATCGTGCTGACGAATCCCCCGTATGGCGAGCGCATGAGCACCATTGAAGGTGCTGCAAAGCTGGCCCGCACGCTGGGCCGGCAGATGGAAGCACACCCCTGTGCAGGCGTGTATGCGATCACTGCCGATATGGATTTTGAGACCCACTACGGCAAGCGTGCCAACAAGCGCCGCAAGATGTACAACGGCATGATCCCCTGCCAGCTGTATATGTACTACAGCGCGCCCAAGTTTGAGCACACTGCAAAGCCGATGCCGAAGTCCGGCTTTGACGGCAAGCGCACTGCACCGAACCGCTTTAACAAGAAGTAATTGAAAAATGTTACCTGCCGCACCGGAGCTGTCCAGTGCGGCTTTTTACATTGCAGCCGGTAATTACCGGAAAAAAACAAAGCGGGGCCTGAATTGGCAGGAGATGGAAATGAACGCAAACACAGGAAGTTTTACGCTGTGTTCCGCGCCACGTGCGGCAAAGATGAGACAAATTCATGCTCTTTTTACAAAGGATGGTTGAACCCGGGCAGAAAATGGATTATACTTACCTTATTATTCTGCGGTTCTTCCGAGGAGGAAAAGGTGCGTATGAAGGGTAGGATGCGGCCATATCTGCCGGAGCTCACCATCCGGGATTACAATATCTACCTGCGCTATCTGCGCGGGGTGCGACGTCAGCTGTACGAGGCGTACGGATTATATTCCTGCCATCTGCTGCGGAGCAACGGCGTGCTGTTTGCCATCCTTTCGGACAGTCTGGCCGGGCGGCAGGCCACTTGCCAGCGCAAGCGGGTCCCGGGCACACTGGCCTGGCGCAAGCTCATGTGCCAGACCCAGGGCATCCGGCTGGCCGCACAGGTGGAGGTGCTGCTGGGCTGGCACAACCTGCAGGACCGCAAATACAGCGAGCTGCGGCCGCTCAAGCGCCTGCGCCGTGCGGTGGACCGTCTGCTGCTGCGCCGCGCCTATGAGCGTGCTGTGCAGGAGAACCCGGCGCTGGAACGGCTGTTCGTGCAGGAGCGGGATCAGGCCGTGGTGCAGATGAACCTGAGCGCCAAGAACTACTCTCTTGCCGCTGAACCCATGAGCAACATTTACGGTGCACTGTATTCCACCCTTGCCACCGACGACCCCAGCCAGCGCAAGAGCATGCGCTACATCGGCAGCAGCATCGGCCGCATTTTTTACCTGCTGGATAAGGCTGAGCGCTTTGAGATGGACAAGAGCAGCGGCCGCTACAACGTGTTCGTAGTCAACGACCTGCGGGGACAGGCTGCGGCGGTGGAGAATGCCCGCCGTCAGGCACCGGGTGGGGCCATGAACATGGC
>OCAA01000522.1_pt1 | contig 34220 bp, 32 predicted proteins | sample 1538241 | NCBI WGS metagenome assembly OCAA01 (sample SAMEA2580241, study PRJEB22360) | human gut metagenome | biome: human gut; feature: human-associated habitat; material: faeces | place: Denmark | collected 2008/2010
TAAAATTTTCAAAGTTCTTTCATTTTAGCCTTGACTTTTTATTTGCAGGCTGTGTTTGATTAAAAACGCTTTCATTACGTTTTCTGCAATGCACCGTTTGACTGCTTCATCTACTGCTCTTTCTACCGTCATGCCGTTTCCCATATTGCTGCGGATATACTGTACCAGTGTCATATATTCCTTTAATGGGCGGCATGCATCCAGCAGACCATCATTTCCTTTGTTCAGGTTATACATGGTTGCTGTCCATTCAAAATCCCCGCTCTTGTCCTGATTGATAAAAGAATCCGACAGACGGAGCTTTTTTACCGTCTCGGTATCTCTTTCACCATTGTAGAACACTACATACTGTGGTGTCGGGATCTGGAGCAGCCTGGAACCATAAAGGTTCAGTTCATTCGTCTCAATATAGCCACTATACAGTTCCCCGAAGTACATAAGTCCCCGAAGCGGCATGTTTGGATTGTAACTGCTCTGCTGTTCCCACAACGTCAGGTAACTTGATATCAGAAACGAAACATCGTTTTTCATCCTGATATATATGGCATCCTCAAGAGTTGTGATCTGCAGTTCGTCCGGATCATTGTATTCTGTCCCGTTCAGCGCATTATACAGTGAAAGTATGTCAGCTGCATTGTCTTTGCTGCCGAAAATAAAACGGAACAGCCTGTCCTTATAAGTTGTCTGTGTTCTGATCTCCATCATTTGTCCTCTCTTTCCCTAGTCATAAAAGATCAGGGAAAGCCGGCAGCTTCCCTGATACAGTTCAGGGTTGCCCCAGATTTATTCTGCCCGCGTGTCTGTGTATGATATTTACTCCAGACTTCGAGATTCATTCATATTATGTCAGAATAAGTGACATATTATGATATTCTTATGTTAGTTTATCTTTTTGTTTATACTGATATTATAGCATCTGCTTTGATTTTTGTGAAGAAAAACAAAATAAAAGCACCACAGAAATGATATCCTGTGGTGCTGCAGCTGACCGTTCTGTGCGCCTGCACCTTCAAGGAGATACTGCATTGGCATAGCCTCTGGCAATAATCTGTCCATTGAAAAATATGCTTAAAAGATCTGCACCGCCATCGCTGCATCCAATGAAAGAAAGGTTCTCAGAAAGGTAAGTATAAAGAATCTTCACTTTTTTATAATCATCAGCATCATCTGGGACCATAGCATTGAATACCTCAGACAGTATTCATCTTTCCATTTCATGATTCATGGAACGTTGTTTTTTCGGAATTTCTTTATCTTTATTAAGTTCAGCAATTCTCTTATCTAACGAAATTTTTTTCACACTTGTCTCATCTGTTTCGAATTCGTTGTTTTCCAGTCCATCAAACTCTTTTTCTCGTGCCAACTCTTCGCAACCTGAAACAAAGTCGGTGATTGATATCTTGTCCATGAATTCTGGATACGGTCTATGGCGATCGTCTTGATAAACTTCTCCAGTTTTTGGATCCGTTACGGTAGGTCCAACATAGGATCCATATCTTCCATATACACGACCATTGAAGCATTCATCACCTTTCACATTGTATCCCTTTTCTTCAAATAACTCCGGATGTTTCCAAAAGAAATCGTATGCCTTAAAAGATGGCGTCTGATATATCGCAATCGATTTTCCGGCTTGTGTTTCGCTTTCATATAAATGGTCAAAAGCATCCAGACGCAATACTTTGAATGTAGCACCACAGGCAACAAGATCTGGCAGTATATTATCCAACAGATTCATATAGTCTGCCTTATCAGTTGCCGAAATATGTAACTTAACCCCTTGTGATGGACATTCTGAGGTGTCTCCAAACTGGATAAATGTAGGATTCATGATAACATGGTTATCACTGACATCAATTCCGCTTTCCCGAAGTTTCATGTAAAATCTCATGTTTATCATTGTTTCATCGATGTGCTCAAGGGTGTCTGATTTATCCATAATTCCCACTTTTAAATAATGAAAACCAAATACTTTTTGCATATCATCACGATCTTTGATGTATGGAAGAGCATCTTTTTCACAAACCGTACACTTGCTTACAGATTCTGATAATTGCCATGCACTCGCCATTTCTTTGTAAGGCATCCCAAGGTCAAGCAGTGTCTGTTGGAATGACTCTGTAAAAGCGGTTGGTTTTAAAGTATTGTATAATGCAACCAGTCTGTTCTCGAAGGAGTTACCAATAGATGATGATATTTTATCAACATAATTGATGCAATTATAAATAGATCCGTCTTCGATTCTTTTATACAGCCGACGTTCTAAATTGGGGAATGTCAACCAAAACTTACCCAAATTCTCTGTCGTAGCCCAGTTTTCAGACATCAATGCATCTTTAAACTCTTGAATGTTATGAAATGGTTCCATATGTTCAAACAACGACTTAAATTCCTGCATACTCGCAGTATTTTCTTTTTTTGTGTTCCGCAATGTGCGATCTTCACTTATTGTACTTCTGTGTTTGATTCCAAACATGTTAAACGCCTGCCACTCAAAATGTGTTGAAATATACTCAAACACATCGAGAAATTGAAGTCCTTGCGGATACTTCTTACTGCTTCATTGTGTATGCTTTGGCGATTGTAAACAATACGCTACTCACAAGTTCTTGTACACTCCACAGTCGTAAATTCCTGCGATAGCCCGCAGTACATACTTACGTTTGCGTTGATTATGCAACCTCGTAAGTTAAAGCATCTTTTAGATTAAGAGCAGCGTTAAAATCCCTATCCTCGACATAGCCACAATCACAACGGTATATTCTATCTGAAAGCTTCAAATCTTTCTTGACAGCACCACAGCAGTGACATATTTTGGATGATGGATACCATCTGTCTACGACTCTTAATTCAATACCATTTTCATCACACTTAGCTTTAAGCTTAGTTCTAAATTCATAGAACTTTTGTGATGCAACGGCTTTTGATAGATGTCTGTTCTTCATCATTCCTGATACATTCAAATCTTCAATCGTTATATAAGATGGCTTGGCTTTCACTATCCCTGCTATTGATTTATTGATATAATCAGTACGGATATTATCTATTTTATGATGAAGTCTTTGCACTTTGAGCTTTTGCTTTTGTATATTCTTTTGAGTGGACTCTCCTTTCTTTAAATTTTCATACTTGCGTGAGAGGCATCTTTGTTCTCTGCAAAGTTTCTTTTCCAATTTTTTAACTCTTGCTGACTTATTGATATTTTTATAAGTTTTACCATTAGAAACAATCGCCAGGTCTTTCAAACCCAGGTCAATTCCCATACCGTCATTACTATTATCAGTAATCTTAGCGTCGGGAATTTCTACAAGAACTGACACATAATATCTGTCTGCTTTGATGGATACTGTACCGCTTTTGATTTTCCATCCGTCTTTAGTTGTTGGTATATAGCCTTTTTCTTTAATGCGTACCCAACCTAAAGTTGGTATGTTTAACCTATGTCTCTCGCATCTGCAGTCTTTAGGATTATTCTTTACGAAATACATTTTTACATCAGACTTACCTTTCTTTTTGAAATTAGGAAAAGCACTTTGATGTTTAAAGAATCTTGTAAATGCAGTACATCCATCTTCAATAGACTTTTTTACAGCTTTTGAATACGCTTCTTTCATCCATGCTTTATCAGGATTATTAGGAATATACTCATTATTGAGCCATACGCTGAAACTCTTGCCAGTCATAAACTGTTCACCTTTATCGTGTAAAGTTTTGTTGTGACCGAGATAGAAGTTGTAGACGTACCTACAAGTGTCGATAGTCTTGTTGATCTTGATTTTTTGCTCGACTGTCGGATTTATTTCCGTTTTGAAGCTCTTTTGCAATTTCCTCATCCCCTTCTATTTGTTTTTTATACTTACGAAGGCCGTACAATCTATAAGAGAAAACGTGAAGCATGGATACAATATCCTGTACAAGTTCTTCTTGCGGTGATAGTTCTTCATTATTCACTGTCACTATGCTTGTAAAAAAAAATTAATCCAGACTCAATGGTTCACCGGTTTCATCCATGTTGTCAAAATCATCATCCTCGCCGGTTTCATCCAGAAACTCCGATGCACTCAACAGGCTAAAGCCCATAATAAAAAATAAACTCCATGATATGTACAAGAAAGTACTCACAAACTGGCGCTCCTGTTTTTTCCCTATTTGGAATTGCCCATCTGAATGCGAAACTAAGCAGATCCTTTCTTTCGGATTCATCCAATTTTGACAGAAAATCGTTAATCTCATCCGCATTCTGTAGTGTTAGCACTTTCTTATAATTTTCTCTAAGCCTTCGATTGAGAAGATAATCAAACATTTTTACAGTCTTCCTTTCCTCTATTCTTGTTTTTAATAAGCCTCATAATCTTTTCAGAAGCATAGTTATAAGATTTGTATAAAAATTAATCCAGACTCAATGGTTCACTGGATTCATCCATGTTGTCAAAATCATCATCCTCGCCGGTTCCATCCTGTGAAAATTGTGCTTTGATCTTGTTAAGCTTTTCCATTGCTTCCTGTGCGATTTCTTCATCTGTCTTGCAGTTTTTCATATATTCGGTTTCATATGGTACAATTTCCATCGCCTTATCATCCCAGTTGTAAAATTCCTGGCATATTTCACATTTTGTCGTGCGGTGGACAACTCGTGCCTGTAGATAACCATCGTAGAATGCAACAGAACCAATTCTTAGTCTTTTTTTGTCTTCTCTTGCATTTGCACCATAGGATTTTACCCATGGATAATCAGTCTTAATCTCTGGCGGATCATTCTGGACGCGATATTTGCGGTTTAATGCCACCTGATACTGCGTGATGATAAGTCCGGCATCTGTTTTGAGCATTTTAGGCTCACGACACACGGAAGCGATAATAAGAGCAATGTCTGAGATTTCTCGTTTGTTCATGAGATCTTCCATACATTCTTCTTTGGATTCACAGTGTTTTACTTTTTTTGCAAAAATCGGAAGCACAAACACAAGCTGCCCTTCTTTTTTATTTTTACTGCCACAACGCGGACAAATGGATGATTTCATGATATTTTTTGATGCAATGGTCCCTTTAACATACACCATATCATTTTCCTCCCATGTCTCCATTTCGTGGATTAAGTTTTCATTGTTTGTCATGATGATAGGTGACTCAACCTTTACATAACGTCGCTTATCTCCTACATCACGTGGTCCACGGATAACACGCAGATGACATGTTCCTAATGAATGTGAATTTCCAGTCTCATCAATCCTTATCTGCGGTTTTTTGGCTACACGGGCATATAGGAAAACAGAATTTTGTCTTGCCATGATTCGTTTCTCCTTTAATCAATTTGGTTCATACATTACTTTTCTAATAGTATGTCAGAGTAAAAATCGAAAAAGAGCATTTTTGCAAAAAAAATAATGCAGACAATAAATGTCTGCATTATTTTTACTGAAATATTTCTTTGCAATGATCAATCTTTTTTACTTCATCTGAAACACGATATGTTATTTCTCTCATTTCATCCAAAAGTTCATCATATACAACAAACGGATGTCCGTTTTTCAACTCATATTTTTTCCTGAAATCATCCTCATTCATGTGAAAATCTGCATATGAACGTACCGGAATGATAAGTTTACTCTGTTCGGTATGTGCCAATCTTATATCCTTGCCGCTCATTTTTAATTGCATTACCGGCATATCATTTTCGTCTGTGAAATAAGATTCTTCTTCTGTAATGTCTCCATGAATGACAATTACATGGCCTTCCTGGATGATCTCTTGAAATTTTGCATATTCTTTTGTCCAGACGCAAACGGGGATAGATCCTGATTTGTCTTCCAGCTCAAAGAAAGCAAGTGGTCTGCCATCTTTTTTCCGTTTTGTGATCCGAAGATTGGAAACTACACCATAAATGGTTCCATCTCCTGGTACTGCATCTGAAATGTATGGATATCCAAGCAGTTCATGCTTCGGATAAAAATCCATAGGATGAGCAGTAATATAGATTCCAAGAAGATCCTTTTCATTTTCCATTCTTTGATTCTTATCTTCCCTGACGTCTTTAACTGTGATACTGTTGAAATCTTTTTCAGCAGATCCAAAGGCATTTTCCGCATTTGCAATCCGCTTCATCAGAGCATCTGATGATGTCATTTTATCAAAAATCACTTTTCCAAAAACATCCTGCTGTTTTTCAAAGAATTCATTTTCTGTTACACATTCCTTCAAGATATCAAGTGCAGTCTGCGAATCAGATATGAACTTTTGTTTCTCTCTGATCGTTTTAGATGCAGCGAGCATTTCCGGAATTGTATTTTTCATTGCCAGCCGGTTCCTGCCAAAACGATCAAAAGCACCTGCATCGATGAGATTTTCCATTTCTGCTTTATTGACAGGTGTTCTTTTGTAAAAATCCTTTAAAGACAGGAAATCGCCATTTTTACGTTCGCTGATAATGGACTGTGCATTGGATTTAATTGATCTTATGGCAGATAATCCAAACATAATGGAATCATCTATTACTTCAAATGTTTCCTGAGACCGGTTGATATCAGGTGCATTGATTTTGATCCCCATTTTTGATGCATCGTACATTAATGGACGGATATCTTCAATCTTATCTGCCCAGTCAAGCGCACTGCAGAAAAATTCTTTTGGATAATAATATTTAAGCCATGCAGTCTGATATGCCAGGACAGCATAAGCTGCGGCATGTGACTTATTAAATGCATACTTGGCGAAATCTATCATCTGATCAAAAAGTCTTCCAGAAGCCTGTTCGCTAATGCCATTCGCTACACATCCTTTAATGTTCCGTTCTGGATCCCCATAGATAAAGGATTTTTTCTCATGAATAAGTTTCTTTTCTTTCTTTTTACTCATATAACGACGGACCATATCTGCCTGGCCAAGGGAATAACCGGCCAGATCCTGAAATATTTTCATTACCTGTTCCTGATATACAATAGCAGAATACGTCTTGCCCAAGATAGGTTCAAGTTCAGGACAAAGATAAGTCGGATTTTTCTTACCATTTTTAATTTTGATAAGGTCATCCAGATACTGCATAGGACCAGGACGATACATGGAAACAAGAATTATCAGATCTTCAATGGATTTTGGACCGTATTCTACAAGCATTTTACGCATTCCAGGTGATGCGAACTGAAAAACAGCTTCGGTTTGACCTTTGCAGAATATGTTTTCAAAAACTTTACTGTCCTCCATGTCGATCTCGTCCATGTTTATAATCTTGCCAGTTCTTTTCTCGATTCTTCTGAGCGCTCCTGTATTAATATCAAGAGTCTTGAGTCCAAGAAAATCAAATTTTAGCAGCCCATTGTTTTCGACCTGTACCATGTTACATTGTGTTGTCCATGTGGAAGATGTCGTTGACCATCTTAACGGAATATATTTGCTTACATCATCATTATCTGAAATGACAATTCCGGCAGCATGGCTGCTGTAAGTTGTGAAGATACCCTCAAGAGCAATTGCCCAGTGGATGATTTCAACTGCATCTTTATTTACAGCAAAGGTTTTCAGCATCCAATCGCTTAAAGGTATGCCGTTTTCATTTGTTTTATCTTTCACTACATTTCCTGCCGGTGTAATAAGCGTATTAAATTTTACGCCTATGTCCGTAGGAACTTTTTTTGCCAAAAGATCACCAAGCGATGTCATTGCTTCACCATATTTTTTTATGCCATAATATTTTGCAGCGATTCGGATGACACCTTTGGGACCCTGGGCATTAGTTGTCATGATTGCACAAACAGCCATTTCCCCGTATCGTGCCTTTACATAACGTATTTCCTGCTCACGGATTCTGTTTGCATAATCGCAGTCTATATCTGGCATTGTTACTCTTTCTGGATTCAGGAATCTTTCAAATAATAGGTCATATTTGATTGGATCAAGATTTGTGATCCCTAAAATGTAACATACAATGGAACCGACTGCAGAACCTCTTCCAGGACTTACAGTTTCTCCCGGATTTCTCCAATTATTATCAGAAATCCATTGTTTAAGACTTTTAATGTCAAGTGGTGCATCATCAATTTGTTCATTTGGAACATAACCCAGCAAACGTCCGTATTCAAGACAATCCTGAACAATGAGATGATAGTCTGCGTAACCCATCGATTTTATGGTAGAAAGTTCATATTCCAGCCTTTTATGATGTTGGCTGTCCATACCATCTGGGAACCGCCATTTTATGCCTTCCTGTATTTTTTCATCAAGAATTTCATTTACTGTTTTACCGGAATCATTTTTAAATTTAGGATAGTGCTTTTCCCTTTTAAATTCAACATTACATTTGTCAAATAAAACTCTGATATTTGCAATTGCGCGGTCAACAGTATCTTCTGGAAGGATTTTCAGTAACCATTCTTTCAATTGTTCATCTGTTTTTGTGTATAATTCGGCATCTCCAGGATTCTCATCAAGGAATGTTGTCTCACTAGGTTTTGAATAACGCATTGAACGAAGGATCTGCCGTTTAATACGTTCTTCTTTGGAATAATCTAACATATGCACATCATTTGCTGCAATCATTGGTATACGTAATTCATCCGCAATTTTGGCAGCTTTTTTCATACATCTGCCTTCAACTTCAATTCCATGATACTGAAGTTCAATTAGGAAATAACCCTTTCCAAAGATATCCACATATTGTTTAGCAGCTGTTTTAGCTATTTCCATTATTTCATCTTCGGATTTTGCCTGATCTTTAATAGCATTGATCTCCTGATCATAAGAGATCCATTTTTGTACAGATAATGATATATCATCTAATTCAGACTGTGCAGCCGATAATTGCTTACGGCATTTTTTTACTCGTTCCTGTGCAGAAGGATATTTTTCTTTTGCATCTGCAGATAATTGTTTATCTTTTAGGATCTCCTTCTCAGCAATCAACTTTGCTTCCCCGGTCATTTTTGACAAAGCCTTTTCTCTTTTTACAAAGCGCATTTCGGATAAAGCTTTCAATGTATCTCTTTCATTTATGCTGCTGTTTAAGGATTCAATAGCATTTTTTAACGCATTCTGTATTTTGTTTACGGATTCATCAGTAGGTGAAACCCCGTTTTTCCGCTGTTTCTCACTCAATTTGTTTATTTGTTCTGTTATTTCATCATTCTGAAGGATAATATGGTTTATTACACCTGCCATACAGGCACTGGTAGCAAATACATGACCGTGGCCTTCAGCTGTTGCACCAAAATATTTTTTCAAAATTGCCATATTCATACATGGTGTCTGTGTGTGTCCTTTCAGCCTTCGGTTTGAAGCTGTTACAGCCTGTGATATTGCCTTGTAACCAATATCATCTTTTGCGATCAAGATAAGATGCTGCCTTTTTAATAATGCATCATCTTCTTCAATATAAGCTTCTACTCCCGGTACAAATTTGATACCTTCTGCATCAGCGGCTTCTTTTGCATCTTCGATTGCAGATAATACACCATGATCGGTAAGAACAAAGCCTTGACCGCCCATTTTTTTTATCAGTTGACAATATTTTGTCAGATTCACATCTGCATCAAAGACACTTTTTAAATGGGTATGAGTGCTTGCATAAAAACTCATAAGATACCTCCAATTTTAACTTCTACTCTTGTGTTGATTTAATTTAGATTGTGCTATGAAATTTCATATGCTCCAATATTCAATCTCTGAATTAAATATGTCAGAATGAATAAAAAAAGACATGAAAAAAACCCATGGTGTTTGTTATACCATGGGTTTGTAGCCGCAGAGGAAACGTACTTCGCGTTTGGGAGAAAAAACCATGTCAGAGGTAGTCACATGGAAAAAAATATACAAATGGACAAAGAAACATTTTCGGAATTACTGTTTCACTCCTATAGGCTATTCGAATCTTACTGTTACGAATGTTTCATCCGCTGACTGCCCGAGAACTACATTCTCTTCTACAGCACCATCAACGGTTGAAACGGTGTAGCTTGCTTCAATGACTGGTTTGGATACTACCCCTGCCATAACAGCCAATGCAAATGCAGCTACACAAGTTGCTTTGATGAACTTATTTTTCATCTTACTACCTCCTAAAAAGGTACTCTGCGATACCTTTTCAAAATAAGTATGTCAGAGTAAATTTGTTTTTTTGGAAAAAATAGCTTTATTCAGAAGCTTTTTATCCTTTTCTCAATAAATATGTCAGAGTAAAAGAAAAATGAATGTCTAAAATACAATGTTTTTTTGTATGGAGATTGCCTGAACGATATTTTTCTGACATAATATAGGTGTAAAAATCAATAAACAGGGGATTAACAATATGAATAAACCAATTTCATTTGAAAAATATATCACGGATAAAAAGAGCAAAAACAATAAAATAGTATCTGATTTAGTGGACCAAGTCGAAAAAGAAACAGATAATATTGATTATGATGCAATAACACGTGCAGTGACTGGAACGACAAAAGACGGTGTTGATAGTCGTTTTACTGACAAATACGATAAGAATGAATTGGAAAAATTTAGAAATATTGATACAGACATTCCGGAGGAAGCATGGGATATTTTTAAAGATTGATTTAGAAATTAGGGCAGGAGGAATTAGGGCAGGATTCTCGGTTACTTGCAGCCGAGCAGGTCACATATTTGTAAGTTTCAGGACACTCTACTTTATAAGAGAGACAACGGCGGAGAAAACATAAAGCTTCGAAGTTATTTCGAAAAAAAAAGACTGGAACCCAGTCTTTTTTTTCAGCCTACATCACTACTGACTCATAACCTTCAGAAAATGCGTCTACATTGTCAATGTAGTCGCTGAAGGTTTTTAATAATTGCTGACAGCTTTTACGTGATCTTAAGTCCACATAAGACTCAAGAATGGTTTCACCCGTGTATTTCTCGCATACAGAGGAAAACCAAATGATCTTCTTCGCTGTTGCCATCATGTGTTTACCGATCCGTTTCTCATAATCTGACAAACTGATCGCATCTTGTTCTACGGACTTAAAACCAAGTTTCTGTCCACTTTTATTATAAAGGTTGATGTCTTCTGGGTGGCATAAAAGATAATGCACTTTTACCATCCCTTTCGCTTTTCCGATCAGCTTTGCTATTTCAGAAAACTCATCCTTTACAGTGGTTTTATCACCGGCAGTTGTCTTGCCGATCACTTCATTAGGCAGTACTCCTACGAAGTATTCTAAAACCTCTTTGTTGATTGCTACTGTGTTAGTTTTGATTCTACTACTCATGTGTTTTCTCCCTTCATTTTTGAAAGATAAAAATTTCTCTCCGTTTTTCAATTGTTACATTTTAAATATGTCAGAGTAAAAAATATATAAAGTGTAATAAATGGAAAAAAAGAATCGGTTTATTTTTCCGACTCTTTTTTTCTTCAGGTATTGGGTTACCCTGAAAGATTATGTGGTTTTGTTGATGAATACATACACCAAGTTAATTGGGGATCATTGGTGTATCATAATTTCCTCTTTATGGAGGAAAACCGCATGGATAGGAGTTGACTCTATTGCTCGGCGCATAAATACCATGCGGGTGACTTTTTGTCACATGAGGAGTTTAGTTTATGTTACGACATCTGCCGTCTTTGATTGTTTGCATATAAAGTATGTCAGAAAAATGTTTGATATACCATATATTGTAGACACATGTAACAAAAATTCAATTTTTAAAAATTTGCTTAAAACCGATTTTGAATGATAGGTGTATCTTCATTTTTTTCGATAATGATCTCTTTATCTTTCTGGATCATTTCGCCTTCCGTATTAATGTACTTTGGATTGGTGTCTGTATTTAATGAACCAGGCTCGTCTGTATAATCATCCGTACAATTTTCAAGTATTTTCTGAAGTCTTATTTTGTCTGTTTTTGATCGGTTTCTCTTACGTTCTTCTTTTTCATCTTTCTCTTTTTGAATTCTTTCTTCTTCCAATTTTTTTTCGTTTGCTTTTTTTCTGAAATCCTTCACTTTTAGAATTATCATAATAACCAGTATAAGCGAAATAACTGCTATGAATATAACAAGTCTTATGTTTAATATTCCTGCCTGATCATTTTCCTCGATACTGTCAATCTCTTCGCCATAAGATAAATCTTCATCAGCTGTTATCATATCATTTAAATCAGCTTCTTTTAATGTGTCAGAATTATACTGATATTTTAATACATTTCCTTTAAACTCTGAGTTTTCTCCTAATGTCTGCCAAGTATCTGGCGTTTCAGTTAAGGCTAACAGAAACCGATTGTTTTTTGAAAATGATGCTGTGATTTCCCATGTTCCATCCATGGCACCATCCAGATATATAACATCCATACTTGCCATTCCGCTTGTGATAGATGTATGCCGGACTATTGTTGACATGCCATCCTGATATGTTTTATTGATCACATTGTATCTAATGCCATCTGGAGATTTCAATATCAGTGTTGTATCCATACTATAGAAAACCTCCAAACGTACTGGTGCATGATCTGTGACGTCAAATTCCATTGTTGATGTCTGATAAAAACTTTCTGCCTGTGATACATCCTGTGCACCAGCTCTCAATGGGAAGATATTAATTAAAAGTATTAATATTGATACTAAGCAGATCAGCTTTTTCATTGAGTTTGTATTATCTTTTAACATGTTTAATTGGCACTTCGCCCCTCCTTCTTTTTGTTATTATAAGTATGTCAGAATAAAAATCAAAAAAAAGGATACCCTCATGGATACCCTTTTTAAGATATTACTTCGAGTTTATAGATGAAGGACACGTTCCTTGATCTCCTGTGTCCTTCCCTGATTCCAGAACTGTGTTCCGATATAACCACAGGTACGTCTTGCAACAGACATCATATTCTGATCCCGGTTTTTACAGTTCGGACATTCCCACACAAGTTTATGTGATTTTGCATCCTCTACTACTTTGATTTCTCCATCATAGCCGCAGACCATACAAAAATCGCTTTTTGTGTTTAACTCAGCGTACATGATATTATCATAAATATACTGCATAATAGAAATTACAGCTTCTATATTATCCTGCATATTTGGAACTTCCACATAACTGATAGCACCACCCGGAGAAAGCTTCTGGAACTGGGATTCAAATTTCAGCTTATCGAATGCGCTCATTTTCTCCGTCACATGTACGTGATAGCTGTTTGTAATGTAGTTCTTATCTGTAACACCCGGAATGATCCCAAAACGTTTCTGTAAGCACTTTGCAAATTTGTAAGTAGTGGATTCAAGAGGCGTACCGTACAGGCTGAAATCAATATTGCTTTCCTCTTTCCATTTTGAACATGCATCATTTAAATGCTGCATGACTTCCAATGCAAATGGTGTGCCATCCGGATCTGTGTGGGAAACTCCCATCATATATCTGGTACATTCACATAGTCCAGCGTAGCCAAGAGAAATCGTCGAATATCCATTATATAAGAGTTTATCAATGGTTTCTCCTTTTTTTAATCGTGCTAATGCCCCATTCTGCCAGAGAATCGGTGCGACATCAGACGGTGTTCCTTTTAATCTATTGTGCCGGATCATCAAAGCTCTATGACATAATTCCAGTCTTTCATCCATAAGTTCCCAGAACTTATGGATATCTTTTCCGGAAGAACATGCTACATCCACAAGGTTCAAGGTAACAACACCTTGATTGAATCTGCCATAATACTGGCCTTTGCCAGGCGTATAGTTTTTTGATCCGGAAATATTTTCATGGAATCTGTCCGGTGTAAGGAAAGATCTGCATCCCATTGCAGGGTAGCACTGTCCTTCTCCGGTAAAATCTACTTTGAGCGATTTCATGATTTTTTCTGATATGTAATCCGGGACCATCCTTTTTGCAGTACATTTGGCTGCAAGTTCAGTAAGATAATAATATTTACTGCCTGGTCTAATATTGTCCTCCTGAAGCACATAAATAAGTTTTGGAAACGCTGGTGTTATCCATACGCCTTTTTCATTTTTTACGCCCTTGATTCTTTGTATCAGCATTTCATCAATTACTAATGCAAGGTCATCACGGGTCTGACCTTCCGGGACTTCATTTAAGTACATAAAAACAGTTACAAATGGAGCCTGTCCATTGGTTGTCATCAGAGTAATCAACTGATACTGGATAATCTGGACTCCGCGGTTGATCTCTTCCTTGACACGCATCTCAGCGATCTTGTTTACCATCTCTTCTGTCGGCTCGATACCGGAAGCTGTCAGCTCCTCACGAACCGTTTCCCGGAATTTCTGACGGCTGATATCTACAAAAGGTGCAAGATGAGACAGTGAGATACTCTGCCCTCCATACTGAGAACTTGCTACCTGCGCTATTGCCTGTGTGGCAATATTACATGCAGTAGAAAAACTCTTTGGGCGGTCGATCATTGTTTCACTGATCACCGTACCATTTTGCAGCATGTCCTCTAAATTAACAAGACAGCAGTTATGCATATGCTGTGCAAAATAATCTGCATCATGGAAATGAATGATTCCCTGTTCATGCGCTTCTACGATATCCTCATCTAATAAGAACCTTCTGGTAATATCCTTACTTACTTCGCCTGCCATATAGTCACGCTGTACGCTGTTGATAGTTGGATTCTTATTTGAATTTTCCTGCTTTACTTCCTCATTGTTACACTCTAATAAACTTAAGATCTGTTCATCCGTTGAGTTAGATTTTCTGACAATCGCTCTTTTATATCTATATGTGATATAATTGCGAGCCACATTAAATGCTTTAAAATTCATTAATTGGTTTTCTACCATATCCTGGATCTCTTCAACATTTAATGCCCGGCTGGTATTCTTACAGCTTGTTTCAATATTCTGTGTGATTTGTTGGATCTGCTTATCGCCTAACTTTTCATAATCTACAACGCTTTCGTTTGCTTTTTTGATAGCTGCTTCGATTTTTTTAATATCAAAATCATCTTCAATTCCGCTTCTTTTAATTATCTTCATATCTTTTTTGCTCCTTTATTGGGATAAAAAATATCCTTTTTTCAATGTTTCAATTTTAATATGTCAGATAAAATTAATTATAATGTAATCTGACACGAATTACATGTTTCAAGAATTTATTCTGACATACTTATATCAAAGATAAAAAAACAAGGAGTTGTGAGTTTTATGTTTGCAAAAAAGAATGAAAGGGGAATGAGTTCAAAGTATGCAGAGCAGATGAAAAAAGGACTCAATCCAAAAACCAAGAAAAGAGAAAAAAAGGCAGCCAAGCAAGCAGTCAAAAATAGTATTGACAATGAAATTTTAAGCGATACAGAAATGGTTGAGGCAAAGAAAAAAATACATCCTATTGTTGTGATAGGTAATATCTTAAACTCAGTATTTACTGCTATTATCTTCATAATTATTTTCGCTTTGCTTGCGTATGTATTTTATGTAATTATAGGTAATACAGATGGTGCAACCGGAACATCTTCGGTCAATGATTTTATTGGCAGCTTAAGAAACTTATTTTAATAGAATTTGTTTCATACATCTCTTTTTTCCGTTGGGAGAAACTCCGATGTACTCAACAGACTAAGATAATTATAAAAGCAGCCACATTATGTGGCTGCTTCTCTCTATTATCTTTCCATTTCATGATTCATGGAACGTTGCTTTTTTGGAATTTCTTTATCTTTATTAAGTTCAGCAATTCTCTTATCTAACGAAACACGACGATCTGTTAAATTCTGACGGCGATCTTCTATTTCACCTTTTAATTCAGTGATTAAATCATTCGTATTTTTTTGTGCTGCCCTGCATTGAGAGATCTGGTAATCAATCTCTGCAATCTTTTTTGGTTTATTAAAAACAAAGTGTCTTGCTTCCAGTTTTGCTTTCTGCATTTCCATAGCTTTTTCGTCAATTTTAAGACGGGCAATATCTTTTTCTGATGAATGAATAGATATATTTGTAGAAAAATCCCGCACTTTGTTCAATAAAGCTTCCTTATTGATATTTATTTCTTCTACGATAATGGAAATTCTTTCACGAATGACTGCTAAAATTCCCTGAGTATTGCTGATAGCAGCTATTTTTTCCTCATGACCGATATTAGAATCATTCACAATGTTATTAGTTGTTTTAATGATATTGTCAACATTATCTCTTACGTCGTTTATTACAGATTCAGGAAGATCCGTCTTTGCTGCCAATTCATCAATAGTACTGTATGTTTCTTCCGCCATACCATCTAATTCAGCCAAGGCAGACTGTTCATAATACTCCAGCAGACCATCATCAATCTGTGAAATGTTCGCAGCATTTGATATTTCATGATTTTTTACAGTCTCTTTTGCCACTTTTGATTCTCTCTTTGCTTCCTGGAATTTAGAATCAAATTCTGCTATTGCCTTTTTGTGAATTACTACTTTCTGAACTTCTGGATATAATAAAGAAATTTTGTCTTTTAACTCTTCCAGATTCTGTCTATTTTTTCCAAATACTTCGCCCGCATAACCTACTGGAACATCAATGTGATATGTACCATCTTTAATATTTTGTTTGGATGGCTTCATATACAAAGCATTTTCTTTGTATATATCATCATATTTAGATTTTTCTGCCTTTGCACTAGCGAGTTTAATGTACTCCTGTGACGGTGACTGATCCTTTGGATATAATCCAACATTGAAGACACTATGTTTCTCAAAAAAGACCTGAGCTGTATTTTCTATTTTATCTTCGCTTTGTTTCTCGTTCATTTCACTATTTTGTTTATAATTGTCCTGTGCTTTTTCTGCAGGTAAAGGTTCCTGGTGTGTGATTTCCTCCATTGACAGGTCATCAATCTTAACGAGTTTACCATTCATGAAATGGTAAGGAACTGCTGATATTAGTGAAGGATTTTCTACGCCATCTTTTACATAGTCAGGTATAGCTTTTTTTGGATTATTAGCGTATTCTTCCGGATCTACAGGCCAAAACAGTCCTTTATAATTTTTATCAATTTGGTCTTTATCCTTGTTTGTTTCCAAATAACTGGCTCTAAATTCTGAATTTGCAGGAAGTGGAAGGGTGAAACTGAGATCTTCATATGCATCTAATTTTCCATAATAATATTTAACATGATCAGCGCCTATGAATGTATTTGCCGGAACAGGATCTTTATACTCTACATTTTCATTATTAATATGTATTGTTTCTAATTGATAACAATCTTTAAAAGCATAATCTCCCACCCGAAGTCCTGAAATATCTGCGTGTTTTATTCCAGAATGTTCATAAGCACTTTCTCCAATAGATATTAACGATTTTGGATGAATCGTTTCATTCAATGATGGTGTATCACCAAATGCCATTTTACCTATGCGGGTTAAACCGGATTTCTGATAGTCCGTATATACATGTTCCAGTTTGTCACACTCATAAAATGTTCCATCTCCAATTTCGGATATACTATTAGGTATGATGACATTTTTTATAGGAAGTGATAGAAAAGCACTATCAGAAATAACTGTTATTTCTACTGGTGATGCTGGCAATCCATCTGCCAGATACATTGATTCCTGTGGAATGATCAATGTGCAATCGTCAAATAATTTTTCTGATTCAGAAAATTCATGTCCATGTGCCGAAGCCAAAACTCCATCACTGGTAATATTGATATACTTCTCTTTAATAAGTTCGTCCCAACTCATTCTGATATTTCCATTTGAATCATAAAGACCTGCATATTGTCTGTTTCGGCTGTCTTTATCTTCAGATGATAATGAAAAAATAGATTTTTCTGATGCCATAGTTGCACCCTCCCTTTTATTTTATGTTTTGTATCAAGTATGTCAGAAAAACAAAAATATGATTTTATGATTTATATGTGACGAAACCCTTATAAAATAAGGCTTTCACATAAAAAAGGCTCTGTATGCGATTATTTTAAGGTTCAACCCTATAATCTTACGTATAGGCATAAAAAAACTTCATTGTGAGCTTTTTGTCATAAAATAAACCATATTTAAAATAGTATTAAAATTATATGTTGAATTTCCTATCAAAAAAGGGGGGTGCAGAAAATATGCGTTTCTTCATCGAATCATCTTTTACTATTTTATTATGATAAAATGTAATAAAATAAACGGTCGTTTAAACTATTACAACATTGAAAGGCATGAAATGATTTACGGTTACGCAAGAATTTCTACACCAAAACAAAATATTGAAAGACAGGTCAGAAATATTCTTCGGGAATTTCCAACTGCAAAAATTTATGAAGAAATATATACTGGAACAAAATTTTATGGAAGATCTGAATGGGAAAAAATTTTTCGAAGAGTGAAAGCCGGTGACACAATTATCTTTGATAGTGTCAGCCGTATGAGCCGTGATGCAGAAGAAGGATTTCAGCTATATCAGATTCTTTATAACATGAATGTAAATTTAGTATTTCTGAAAGAGAAACATATCAACACTGATACATACAGACAAATTCTCCAGAACAAACTTAATATTGCTATAAATAGTGGTGATGCTGCAACGGATGAACTTATGAATACCATTGTGGATGCATTAAATAAATACATAATGGCTTTAGCACAAAAACAGATCCAGATTGCATTTGAGCAGGCCCAAAAGGAAGTAGATGATCTCCGGCAGCGTACAATTGAAGGTATTGAAACAGCTCATCTAAATGGAAAAAAAAGTGGACGTACTCCTGGAAGAAAATATATCACCAAAAAATCTATTAAAGCAAAGGAAGATATATTAAAGCTGAATAGAGATTTTGGCGGAGCATTTAATAATGAAGAAACATGGAAATTTGCTGGAATATCAAAAATGACTTTCTATAAATATAAATCGGAACTGTTAAATGAAATGTATAAATAATCGTATTATAATAAGGTAGAAACTATATCGTTTTTCTGCCAGAGTATGGCTTTAAAAAAAATATTGACAGCATCTCACGTTTTATGTGAGATGCTGTCAATGTACGGAATAAGAGACATGGGTTTTCGCCACAAATCCTATAATGGCTTATTGAAATACTTTAGCACCTTTCCATTCAGCATTACTATTGCACCAATGAGTATTACCTTTTGCACATGGCGAATTGTTGTCGTTTCCGTATCTACAGAAATCGCATGGAAGAACATAATTTCCACACATTAACCTTTGGATATCTGCTTTTGCAGCCTGCAATTCTTTTTTATATTTTTTATTTCTTTTTCTCATATTTCACTCCTTCGTGGTCTATTCAGATACAATTAACCGAAAATTCCCGCCCTGCTTCTTAAAACAAACCAAAGCGTTTCTTTTTTTGCTCTTTCATTTCAATAGATGCCTGGGTGAAACCGAGTGTACTTTGAAATAAACCAATCGCTTGTTCTGAAGGTTCAAATGGATTTATTTCGAACGGTATACCTATAGTTCTATTTTTTTTGGTTACGCTATTAACTGGTTTTAAATGGATATCATCAAAAAATGGTACCATATAGATAATAGAGTGTCCACGATCAAATGTACAGGTCTTATAGAATTTTTCCAGTTTTGGAAGATTCCAGTCTGCACCACTTGCAATTACAATTTTATTTCCTGCTCTGACAAAGTCAGATACATCAGACTCTTCATCATATACGCCACAATCAATCACAACATAATCATAAATGGCCTTAAATTTTGCTGCAAAAGTGACATAATTCATACCAAAATAGAAATCAACACCACCTAATGGGAACATGTGCTCTGCCGGTGTGCCAAGAATCCATTCAGACATATTTTGCATATGGTTGCTATTGTCTAGTTCCAAATATGCAACTTCTTTTCCTGTTCTCGCAAGAGATTGGGCAATCATAATCGCTGTGTGAGATGTTCCACATCCATGTGTAAGACCTGCAATTGAAAGTTCTGTAGTATTAACCATGGTCAATACACCATTTTTGTCTTTCATATTTAAGATTCTGTCTGCATCAATGTCCTGAATCGTATTATCTTCAGCTACAAAAACACTTTCGTGTGTTTCTTTTTGTGGGAGTTCTTTAGGTGTATTGTCAGAAGGAGATTCATAGTGTTTGTATTCGCCACTGATTATCTGAGCAAGTTTATTTTTCATCTGTGTGAATTCCAGATCCTCGTCCTTGCGCTGCTCTGTTTCTTCCATCTCTTCCAACGTAAACTCTTTCTTTGAAGTGATCTTTTCATATTCCTCTTCTCCAACGAGCTGCAATAATGTTGAAGTAGGCATATCATAATTACGATCATCAATACTGATTCTTATAATATCATCATCAGGCAGCAAGATGAACGGATAGTTCTGTTTTAAAAGTTCTGTGTAACTCATGTTCCAAATTGACATAAGCTCATTAAATGAGCCCTGGTCAATATTATCAGAATTTTTTTCATATTTTTTTCTCACATCATCAGTCTCTTTTAAAATATTGATATAATATCTTCTTTTTGTTGCCATATTCTACACCCTTCCTATGAACTTTCTTAATAATTTAAATTTCTTTTTTTGAAAATCTTTGTCCTGTTTTGAGTATTGTTCATCCAGACTTTGTCCGGTTTGCCTTGCCAATTTTTCTTTTTTGATTTGATTCAATGACATCATTTTCATTGTAACAGGATATGGCCATTCAAACCCACACTCTTCACAAAAACAATTATCATTTGGGATTTCATATACTTCTTTAACGATTTCCCCATTACGCAGAGATTCCCTTGTCACCCATCCATTTTCATATGTATATTTCTTTACATATCGTCCGGTAACATAGCTGCCACAATAAGGACATGGCGGAACATAATAATATGGTTTTTTAATTATATCTTTTAACATATAATTAATCTTCCTCCGTATCAGATTTTCTAGCAAGTCGCAGCATATCATGAGAAAGCACCACTTGCAGTGTCATGCTATTAATTAGCATGTTTTCTTTCTTACAAATATTCATTACATCTTTAAAAGACATTTTTACTGGTCCCCACTTTCCTTTTGCTTTATTTACCCATAAATTGTATTCTGTGAGATCAGTAAAAGCTAAATAAAAATATCCTTCAATGCCAGGTAAAGTTGCATACGCATATTTTATTTTTGGAACCTCTAATCCATTATCTATTTGAAGCGGTACAATAAAAAAACATTTTGAAATTTTTCGCATATAAATTTTTTTCTTGGTCTGCTTCAAAAGTAGAATATTCGCAGATAGTTCAGGATTATAAAAGTTACGTTTTACATAATTCTTATCAATAACTGCCTCAATGTCTTTTCCTTCTAAATTCAGATGTATCATCACAAATCCAAATTTGTTCAGAACCGTACATAATTCTTCAGCAGTATAATATCTTTTCTTTTCTATTCTTGTATCTTCATGTGATTTAACAAAGCTCTGTGCATCATAATCTGTTGTAAATAAAAAAGCTGCTCTATTTTCATCCATGTACGGGAATTTAGTGACAGTAGAATAGATCATATAAAATTCGTTCAATGTGAGAATGTTGTTATCACTTTTCGTCATAGTACAACCTCAATATTCTATTTATTTCCAGGAGAACCGAAGCTGCCTGAACCTCTAGTTATTATACTTAGATCATTCACTTCATCAAATTCTATAGTCAGAAATGGCATAATTACAAGTTGAGCTATGCGTTCATTTGGATTGATTTTTTTCATACTATAATTACTCCATATATTTTATTTACTATTAGTATGTCAGAGTAAAATTCATTTTTGTTTTCCCATACAACTAATATCTCAAGAATATTACAAGGAAAATAAGGAGTGGAAGTTGCTGCCTCTGGTATCAGATCAATCGGTATATTGACAATTTTAATTATATATGTCAAAATTACCATAATTAATATTAGTAAGCTAGCTGATGAGGTGCATAAATGGGAGAATATACACGATTAATTCCGGATCTATTATCTCTTCACTACAAAGTAGAGGATGATCCACGTTTTCGAATGGAAAATGAAGCATGCTATGAAGAAATAAAAAAATTATTGGAAGATGTTGGATGTTATTTAAAATTGGAAGATGGGATTTTATCCGTATCTCTGCGCACTTCTTCTAATTCAGTTTATATGCAAAAAAGGAAAAGAAATTCTGGAAAAAAGAAACGGTTGTTCAGAAATATGGATAGTTCAAACCCTTCTGATTACCTTAAATTTTCTGATATTGTATATTTGATGCAATCAATGACTGACAAGGCGATTTTTACTAAACACAATATACCAATACAGACATACTATAGACATAAGAAAAGACTTTTAGAAAGTATTTACTATAAATCTCTGGATACTGAAAAAATGAATAATATTGAATATTTAGAATCCAAAGAATTCAATTATTATTTTTAAAATTATGTTTATAAAAAATGAGCGATGCATTTGCACCGCTCTATCCATTTTCGTGTTACAATAAAGTAAATGTAATTTTCATCTGTTTTAGCTCTGATTTTTTCATACGTTCTAATTCTGACAAAATGGAATCTTTTGTAATTATGATTTTTTCGTCTGGAGAAATAACAGAATCACGCATATGATGAAGGAATTCAATTAAAACCGATATTTCTGCCACACTCATTTCTTCAAAATTGATTCCAGATTCTATAAATATATTTTTTTCTTGATTATTACGAATAAGTGAACGTAAGAAGCTTAACTGGGCAGATGATGCCTGACGGTTAAATTGTCCATTATTATTACCATTAAATGTTATTCTTTTATCTGCAAGCATTTTCTTAATGTATAACTGTAATTCTTCTCTTCGCTTTTCTTCCATGCTTATCTTCATTCTTGCTGCTGAAGCATTTCGTCTTACTTTGCAAACAAAAGAATCAAATTCATCCATTCCGATTTTTTTTACTTCCTTTTCAAAATCTACGTATTTTTCCAATTCAGTTTTTTTTCTTTCAATCGTCTTTTGCCTTTGTTTCGGAGTAATTTCAAATCTCTTCTTTAATTGTTTTTCTTTTGAAATCTGCTGTTGTATGTCGATAAGAAGACTTGCAGCAAGTTTTGATAATCCACTGGTAGATAAGTTTTTGCCATATTCCAAATATTTCGTATTTAACGATCTGATTTGTGCATCAGATGCTGGCGTTTCTCTCCATATTTTTTGTCGGCTTTTACTCCAGGAATAGCTTTGAAAATCTGGCTGGCCAATACAATAATCCGTTGCAATGGAAATAGCTTCGGTCATGGTAGTTTCACCGATATAATATTTATCTTTATTATCAGTATGCAGCCTAAATTCTATCGTAACTTTATCAAGAACATCAGGCTGGGAAATATAAATTTCGTCAGTCCAGTTTGGCTTTATTCTATATCTATGCTTTTCGTCTGGAAGGGTTTCTACATATAAATCTCCAAATTCAAAATCACATTCTTCCTGAACATGCGTAAACCGCTGAAATCCTTCATATATCGCATTATAGCTTGGTTCGTTACTAATAGCGTTATTAATAACTTCCTGTCTCTCTGAAATGAAACGATCTACACTTTGAATAAATAGATCAATATTCTTTGTGCTTTCTGCCAGCTCTATTGATATTTCATCACAAAATGTGAGAAGATCCATTTCCTGCATTTTCTTTTTTTTCTTATCTGATAATACTCCTGGATTGACACCAAATAAAGTAGGTGCTGTACATAAATGCCTTTCATATCCGGTACCATCATTTGGAACAATATCTATAACAAGACAATACTCTTTTCCTTTGTAAAGTCTTGTACCGCGCCCTACCATTTGCTGATAAAGAGAATCGCTACATGTTGGTCTCACATTAACAATCGTATCACAAACCGGTAAATCAGTACCTTCCGTCAAAACCATGCAATTTATAATGCATTTAACACTACCATTATTAAAATTGGTAAGTGTTTTCATTCTCTCATCTTTTTCAGTACTTCCTGTCAGCATTTGTATTGTATCATGCTGGTCATTTGGAAGCATTTTACGAATCGTTTCTAGCAAGATTTTACATTGTTGTATTGAAACAGCGTACATAAGAACATGGCGTTCTTTTTTATGGCATAATTCCATATATGCTTTAGCAGTTGTAACAATTGTTTCATCATTCATTATCTTATTAAGATCTCTAATAGAGAAATCATCACCTGCTTTTTTTACGCCTTTTAATGTGTAATTTGCTGATACTTCCTGGCATCTAATATTTGATAGATATCCATTTTCTATTCCCCACCTTAGATCCTTAGAAAATACAATATCTGTAAATACATCTGTAAGCCGGATATTATCTCCTCTTTTTGGAGTTGCAGTCACTCCAATCACTCGATTTGCTCCTGAAAAGTATCTTATAATTTTTTTATATGACTCTGCAGCTGCATGATGTGCTTCATCAATAATAATTGTATCAAAATCATTCACATTATACCGTTTAAGCCGACTATCTTTGGAAAGACTTTGAACACTAGCAGATACAATTTCTTCACCATTAGAATGTTCGTCTGCTTTTTCAACACCATATGTAGCATCCTCAAAATATTTTTGTGGCTGTCGTACAAGTTCGTCTCTATGTGAAAGGATAAGAACCCTTCCACGCCGCTTAAAGTTCGCAAAAGTTGCTGTTTTGCCAAGTCCGGTAGCCATGACAATAAGATGGTTACCTTTTGGAAGATTGTCTATGATTTCAATGCACTCTTTTTGATATGGTCTTAGTTCCATTTCTTGTCCTCTTTTTTATTTTTAATATGTCAGAATAGTTATAATTTCTCGTTTCTTATACAAAAAAATAAAATTAAAACCACCATATAATTACTTTTGTGCATTACATGGTGGTTAATGTTCAAGTTATTTTTCAAAATCGGATGCACCATTTTTTGCATCTGATGCATTATATGTATCTTCACAACTTTCCGATGCATTCATATCTTCTTGTAATATGCGGCGATTTATTTCTTCCATTTCCTCTCTTTTCTTTGCTGCTTCCTCTTTTAATTTCCTGTCATATGCAGCTTTTTTATTTTCTATTTCCATTAAATATTCTTCCGATTCTGATATATCGTTTTTTGTTGATGAATTTCTTAACAGTCTTATTATGACGCATATAATAATGACAACTAATAAAATTATAGTTGTGATATTATTAATCCTATCCCAGTCAAATGATAAGAACTTTTCAATATAAGCTTCCATTTATTTTGATCCTTTCCGTTTTGAATGAATGATGAGTATGATTATAATAATTCCGAGCATCAAACCTATAAACACAGCCGGAATTACAAAGTCAGATAAAGAAGGATGGTAAGTATTATCAACATATTCGTTATTCCTGTTGTTCTCTTCTTGCTTTATCTTATCTTTATTCTCTGTGGATGGCATTACTACTACTTCTTTTATGCTGTCAGTTTCATCAATTGAATCAAATTCTTGAACAATATTAGTTTCGGAAGAAATCTGACTTTCAGTTGAATCTACAATATCTGATGGATCATTATCAAGATCACTTTTTAAATATGTAGTGGGTTCTATATAAGTTACATATCCATTTTTATCAGAGTTATCTTTTATAATTTTTTCAAAATAGGATGCATCAAGAGTTTTAAGGATGTCATCTCCCTTTTCTTCATTGATATTTCCATGAATTTTTGAAATACCATAATCATTCGTATAGAATACAAGGTTTTTATATTTGTTTACAAAATCTTTGTATCCTGCAACAATATTCACAATTGCCGATGAATTATCAGGCATGTCATAAACGTTGAAAGGCGTATATGCCCAATAATCGCCTGCTCCAGGCGAACCATCAATAAATGTATTAACTGTATAATCTCCAGCTGCAATAGTTCCTGTATAATGCCAGTCGTTAAAGTAATTTAATTCAAAGTGATAATAATCATCTTCTTCATTTGTAAATTCAACAATAACTGCATATTTAGAATCTTCTTCCATTATAGATGAAATATCTACATATACCGTATCTGAAGACGGATCCGATTCCAAAGTGGCAAATTGTGCATACGTATTTACAGGATGCAAAGCAATTATACCGCCCAATAATAGTGAGCATAATAAATACCCCTTATATTTCGTCATACAATATCATTCCTCCTCAATCAATGCTTAATATAAATATGTCAGAGTAAATTACGAAATGCAGATCATATTGATCTGCATTTCATTGAATTACGCTGTTTTTCTATCTTCTGGTTCATTTGTATCGTTGGATGTACTGATAATTCGATAAATCGGATTATCTTTAGGAAATTCATTTTCAAATGGTATTGTGATCTTACCATTATATAAAAGACCGCTACCTTTGTCACTTTCAGTAATATAATCTAGCTGTGAATCTGATAATCCAAATAGAATCTGTAAGTTTTGTCTATCTTCTTTTGGAAGGCTCAGCATTAGTACAAAGTCTGTATTATTTATAATTCCACTGGCTCCCTTTGCACGAAGAAGTTCTGCCGTATTCTGAGTAATTCCCGTAGGGACACCAAGAAATTTTCTTGCACGCTTCCATATAGAAACCATTGTCTTGATAATATTATCTGTTTGCAATAATAAATGAAATTCATCAATATAAAACCATGTATAAATCTTTCTCTTAAAATTCTTTAGCATTTCATTCCATACATAACTTGAACAAATAAACAATCCAAGTGCTTTTAACCCTGGACCTAATTTTTGGATATTAAAACACACGATACGATTATCTGTTTCAATATTTGTTCGATGTGAAAATAAATCGTATGCGCCAACTGCAAAAGGTTCTATTACACTGGCAACACTATTTGCTTGAATTTCTGGTTGCATTTTGAGTTCTTCATATAAATCTCTTAACGTTTTTGCATATGAAATATCGATAGGTAAATTCATATCCACACAATGCTTAATATATCCTGTATATATGCTCTTAACACAGCGGATAACAATTGATTTTGCAATAGGATCTAAGGTATTATCTCCACCGATCATAATATCAATTAAAGATAAAATATAGTCTGTCTTTTCAGCAACTGGATCATCACCATCTTCCAAATTGAGGTCTAGTGGATTTATGTAAGTCTTTGAACCAAAAGCAAAGTAAACAATTTGTCCGCCAAATGCCTCAACCATTGGCGTATATTCTCCATCTGGATCTATGATATATACTCTGCTTTTTGTATCTCTTAAAAGAACCGCAATCATTTCTAGTTTAGCTGTAAAAGATTTACCTGATCCTGAATCACCAAAAATTAACCCATTGTAATTTTTCCCGGATAATCGATTGTAAAGAATCATATTTTTGGTTACGGAATTTAATCCATAAAAAATTGCATCCTTCTGCATCAATTCTTGAGATGTATAAGGGATAAAAACACTTGCTGTTTCAGTAGTATGAAGCTGATCAACAAATAAATCATCTCTGCAAAGTGGAAGGGTATTATTTAAAGCGAACTCTTGCTGATCACTTAATATCACAGGCGTGCAAACATGTTTTTCACATGTAGATTTAATCAGTGCTATATCATCATCCAATTCTGTTTGGTTATCTGCAAAAACAGCAATTGTAAAGGTAATCAAAAATAACTTCTGATTTCTACTCATAATATCTGTCATGAGACCTCTTGCAGTATCCCTAGCTTTTTCCAATTCAGGAGGTAACATACCATAACCAACACCAGAATCTCTTGCCTCCTGCTGCTTTTGAGATATATCGGACTCAATATCTGATAATCTGGCTTTAGCAAGTTTGATAGCTTCTGAACCATTCATTGCTGTATGTGTTAATGATATAAGCATATTAATCGAAAGATCGGTCAAATCAGCAATAAAATCCGTTGTTAAAAAAGATGGTACAGCTGGAATAAAAAATACAGTTCCTTTTTTATCAGATAAATCAAAACTATTTTTCTTAAATCCCAATTCGTTTGGTCCAATCACATCCTTTGAAATAAGACCTTGTTTTGCAAGCTCATCAAGGCTGAAATGCAGTTCATTTTCTATTTCAATGTTTGCAAGTTCTGGATCATCTGGATTGTAGATATTATGCAGAAGCTGCAATCTTTCTTCCAATGTCATTGGAGATGTTTCTCGTCCTGTAATCTTTTTTAAACTTTTTGATATATCCTTATCAATCCTTCGTATCACATCGGTTGCATGAGTAATACTTGAATCATTAATAGAAATTGTAAGAAATTTTGACTGTGTGATATCGTTTTTCCCATCCGCTAATTTATCTAAATAAACATTATTTATTGCCTGTCTTATTACATTTAAGCCATCTTTTGCGGGCCGAATTCTAATTTGTTCCATTGTCTCAGCTTTATCAACTGCATGATTAAAAATATTTATTTGCCATCTGGTATTTTCATCAAATGAATTGAGAAAATTACCATATTTCCTGAAAATTTCTAGCTGTTCTTCATCAGATGCTGTTTTGAAATTTGTTTCATCTAACTGATAAGAACGTGTAAAAACCCCTTTTTCTGTTTCGATAATTCCGTTTTTATATACGGTTTCATAAGGAATTGAATCCTGGATTGTTTTAGGAAGCTTCCGGATCTTTGCTTTATCAAGGACCTTTTCTGTAATATTTTCTTTGTTTAATTTACCTTTTTTCCCTGTATTAGACATTGTTTTTTCCTCCCTGTTTATTTATACGGCGTATATTCTATAGGAATTGCTTCATTTTTTTTCCTATTTACTTTTGGTTTTTTATCTGATTTTTTTTGAGCCAAAATTAGATTTTTCTTTTTTATTTGTTCATTATAATATCTAAAAATATTATTATTTTTATAAATTCGTTTTGCCGGAACCATAAATAAACGATAAATAAGCCTTGTGGCATATATTTCATATGGCATACCATATTTTTTCTGCCATCCGCAAAAATACATAGGAATAAATAAGATAGATGCAATAATGCATCTTGTATCAATTGGAATAAATTTAAAAAATATAATAAACGGCACTTCGTATATCAATGAAATACCAATACATATAATTTGTCTTTTTGTAAAAGGTCCAAGAAATTTATTTTCGTACTTCCGGATATCTTTCATCATTTCAACTTCTATCATTTATGCCTCCTATGCACCTACAATATCATTTGCCAGCTCACTTGTCTTAAACATCATTCCGGCTATAGTAAAATCGATTGCAAGTATTTCTATTGCGAAATTTGTATCTGTATCATGGTTTGCCACACCAAGTAAAGCACTCCCTAGAAAAGCTATTACCATACACAATGCTACTTTTAAATAGCATGCAAGGAATCTTTTCATATAGCGAACACCTGGGCTTCTTAATCCTTCTCCACATACATCTGCAATTGCCATAGGTGCAAATGCTCTTCGAACAATTATTTCCATTAAGATAGAATACATGGCTAATTTCATTGCAATCTCACATATTTTCATTCCAAAATAAGGTAATATCATAGTCAAACAATCACCAAGTATTTCAAATATATTTGCTGTTGTCTCATTTTTTATTATGTCAATTTTAGGTGCATCCGTCCGTGAAAGAGAACCTTGTATTACATTTGATATTCCTTCTCCTAATCCTTGCAAAGCATCAAAAATCAAATCACAATTTATAATAACAACCCATGCTATTGAAAATGAAATAATTGCTTTTAGAATTGCATCTATCTGATCTGTTCCACGATCCATATTATGAACAGCTTGTACAACAAAAAAAACTAAACAGAAAACAATGCCTACTCCTTTTACTGAGTTTCCTATAATTGCAGCTATGTTATTATTCATAATTGCTTGATAATAATTTCCGCCAAAAAAAGTATCATTTACTATGTCCCAAACTCCAAAATTCATTTCTTCCTGCCATTTCCATGCTGGATTATCAAATGCACTTGCAGTAGGGATTGTAAATATAACTACGGCAGTTATTAAGAGAAAGAGCATCATCAAAGTTTTAATTTTTTTTTCATTTAAAACTATTTCTTTCATTATTAATCTCCTAGCTATAATATTTTAAAATTACCCCCTCATTGAGGGGGTAATTGAATGTTGTTTTAAATTCCAAGCAATCCACTAATATCAATGGCCTTAATTGCAACTCCAACTGCAATTAAAGCCGCACCACCTGCAAGCTGATTTTTTGCCTTAGTTAGAGCTGGACCATCACCTTCTGATTTTGCTTCTGCGAAAGCGACTCCTCCGGTTAATGCATTAATTCCACCACCAACTGAGCATACAATACATAAAACTGTAGAAATAATACTAGATACAGAAGATCCTGCAGCCCAGCCTACATTCTGTGTAACCCCCATTGCAAGTCCTGTAGAGACAGCTGCAATATATGGTGTTGCTTTTGACTGTAATTCATTTACTTTGTTTCCAATTTTAGAAACGATAGATGTTGCTTTCATAAAAGTATCTCCTTTACATTTTATTCCCGAAATGGGTTTTATTTTATTCTTCTTAAATATGTCAGAGTAAAATTGTAAAAACATCATTTTTGATCTTATTTTTACAAAATTGCAAAAAAATTTTTATGGTGTTGATCCATACATGATTTCATCAGGGGCAAAACTCATATCTAATTCTTCTTCATCATTAAATACAGAGCTGCAGGTCTCACGAAGTTTATCAACATCCTTAGAGCCAAAGAATTTTTCCATATTATCAATGGAAAGAGGCTCTGGATCAGAAATGATGGCATCACCGGATTCGTCTATATTTGCGCTGCTTTCTTTTGCAGCCTCTTTTCTACGTTTATTCATTGTTGAATCCCATTCCTTATCCGATTTCACGGATGACTCTATTCCAAGTATATCTTCTGCCGTTTGGCAAAAAGTCGGGGGAGCCTCATTATCAGTTGGGAAATCCAATAATGCATCTTCAGGAATGAAATCATCGCTATTATTTATCATAGAATCGGAAGCCGACGAATCAAAAGGTATGTCATCAAGTGAAGGAACATCATCTATATCAAGCACATTCTCTGCTACATTTGATTTGTTTTCGTTCATATCCTTTTCAATAGGATTTTCTTCTTCCTGCCCATTTAAAGTTACTGACGCTTGAATTTCATGATTACCTGTATTTGTTTTTTCTTTTTTTACGAGATTTTCAATTTTCTGTCTGAATCCTATCATTGCATCTTTAAAATTAGATTTTTTATCATTTCCTGATAATAAATTTTCATCAGTTGATGCAGATATTTCATCGTGCTTATCTTCTTTCGTTTCTTCTATTTTTTTGTTCTTTTCCTCTATCACCGGATTAGATGATGCTTTACTATGTTTTGATTTTCTTTCTGCTTCTGCTCCTATTTCAATTGGTTCAAGAGACATACATTCTTTATAATTTGGATGTAAATTACACTTATATTTACGTCCATACCATGGTCTTTGGCCACGTACAATAACAATGGTATCATCATCTGGCATTAACAATAATTTTGATGCCGGCATAAGTTCAATACTAGAGCGGTTAAAGCTCGTATTACCACTGGTATTATTTGTACCCCAAGATTCATTTTGTACAATAGTTGTACGTTTACCCAGCTTTTTCGACAGCCATTCTGCCGTTTCATCATCATTACCGCCAAGATAAATGGTTGTATCACAGTTACCTGTGACACCCTGCCATCCTTTTTCATACATTTCCTTAAGCTGTGACAGAGACTGAAGAATAATAACGCAAGAGATCTCATATTTTCTGATAGTTGCAAGCTTCTGCTGAAAATTTGGTACTTGTCCAATATTGGCAAATTCATCCATGTAAAATTGGATATGAGTTGGACATCTGAATGAACATTTTTCAATCTTTGCATTTGAGAATTCTTTTATTAATGCTTTCGCTTTTTCTTCCGTTCCCCTCCAACCGATTACTTGTCCATTTTCATTGATAAGTTCGTATAATTTCCTATCATTGTTATAGACCACAGCTGCCTTTGCCGCTAATTTTTTGTATTCCTGAACATCTTCTTTTGCATCCTTTGTCTGTTTTTTTGAATAAGCCTGTTTTACATATAAGACTTCACCATTGGCTGCTTTCAACTGATATCCAAATCTTACCCTTGATTCAACATAATCATATACACTCATAAATAGCTGTGAATACATGAGTGCTGCTAAATAGTTGAATGTTTCCTGTCCGGTTGGAAGTACAATGAATAAAGCTTGTTTTGTATCTCCAAATGAATCGAAATCAATATCATCTGTGTCTGTAAGTCTCTGTACAGACTCAAGATCGAACGTTTGTAATCGTGTAGCACAAGAAATAAGGATTGATTTAAGCGTCTTTCCAGCACCCATTTTAAAAGTTTTATACTGAGTAACAGCCATGGAATTCGGTTCATGCTTTTCAACATCGGCAAATAATTTATCCAATGGGCTTTCTGTGGTGCTGTCATTTTCATCAATGTCCGCCATACGAAGTAATTTTGTAATAGAAGACATTTTTTGATCCTTTTTGTCCATGTGTTTCCATAAAAGAAATATCAACGCACATAATAAGGCTGTTTCCGATTTTTCCCAGAAAGGATCGCCTCCCTTTTTTCCATTATCTGTATTTTTTATCAATGTATTAACAAAAATAAATACATCCTCATCATGGCCAGGTCTTAAATAACGGAAAGGATTATAATGACTGCTCTTCGTCGTATCAACAAGGTTAAATACTCTGACTCGATATCCTTCATTTTCCAGATATTTACCATAATCATTTACCAGATCTCCTGATGGATCCGTTACAACAAATGAAGAATTAGCCTGCAATAAATTCGGACCAACGATGTTAAAAGATTTACCTGTTCCGGAACCACCAAGAACGAGAATGTTACAGTTACGGCGTGTAAGTCTATTATCAGTCAAATTTAAACGCATTGTCTGAGATAAAATAATATTATTTGGTCCATCAAAAGTCTTTTTTTGTGGCGGATCTGAAAATCTCATGTTATATTCTTTAAATTCCTGTTCCGTCATCCAATGAGCATCACCATTTACCGTTTCAGGATTGTCATGTTTCTTAAGTTTTTGAATACTTCTTTCTATATAAATGAAAAATGAAAGTACTAAAGTTCCTATTGCTGCATATTGAACTGCTTTTCCTGGAACAGGGAAAATACTAAATGGAGATTCTAATAATTCTTCGTAAGCCAGACTCATGATCGAATCAAGGCTCCTATATGGATATAATTGTTTCAACTCATAAAAATGAAAAAAATAAAGTAATATAGCAATATAAATTGCACCTATAAATATTGCATAAACAGCGATAATAGTTTTATTTTTTTTCTTTATCGGCATATCAACATTCCTTTCTTTGATCTTTTTCTTTGAATTTTAATAATACGAATATCTTCGTTTTTGGAATGTCATATAACCTTTCTTACACGAATTGTTGTTACCACAGAGCCTAGCGGTAAGGGAAATAACACTCTTGAGTTAATTAGAATTGTTTCAATACTATTTATGTAATTCATACAAACTCCTTTCTACCCTTTATCCGGATATTTTATTTTTAATATGTCAGAGTAAAAGTCTTATTTTGAAATAAAAAAAAGAACCTACACGGTTCTTTTAACATGAGATTTTCGTGGCAGATTTGCCTGCTACACAGATAACCTAATTCATTAGATATTTAATTTACAGATTATAATTGATGTCGGTAGTCATATACATACTTTTTTTCCTGCTATAGCAGGTATTCTATGGTAATATATAATTGATGCAAATAAAAAAGACCTCCACAACACCTGCAACAGCAGATATTTTTGTGTAACATATAATTTAAAGCAAGAAGAATTACTACATACAGAGCCTGCAACAGCAGGTATTTTGGAATAACATATAATAACCATCTTAATTTATAATTTTCTTGTGCCTGCAACAGCAGGTGTTTCTCGGTAACATATAATAAAACAAGGCGGTGATGAATACGAGCACAAACCTGCAACAGCAGGTATTTCTCAGTAACATATAATACAAAGGTTGAGGACATTAATTCTCGAAAACCTGCAACAGCAGGTATTTTGGGGTAACATAAAATGGATATTTTCTTCTTTTCTAAAAAGTATCAGCCTGCAACAGCAGGTATTTTATGGTAACAAATAATAATGCACAAATGCTGAGTCTTTAAAAATACACCTGCATCAGCAGATATTTCTTGGTAACATATAATATGCGGAGAGTGTACCGGAATACATCTACAACCTGCATCAGCAGATATTTCTTGGTAACATATAATAGGGTTGACTTTATTTTTCGCTTAAGCCTTTAATCATAATGCATTTTAACTCATATAACTTTGTATTTTTTATTAAAAATATCAAATACCGAGACCGTTTCAAGTTTTGTGTAAACGTTAAAAACTGATATAAGATTTGTGAATA
>OCAA01000584.1_pt1 | contig 31179 bp, 49 predicted proteins | sample 1538241 | NCBI WGS metagenome assembly OCAA01 (sample SAMEA2580241, study PRJEB22360) | human gut metagenome | biome: human gut; feature: human-associated habitat; material: faeces | place: Denmark | collected 2008/2010
GAGGAGATTTATATGAAAATTGTTGTTATTGGAGGTGGATGGTCTGGTTGTGCAGTACATTTAAAAAGACATCAAAAAAACACGCAAAAAAGCGTGTTTTTTTATTTTAAATTTATATTTAACCCATCAGCTCCATCCCAAACTATACAATCTATAATTTTTTGCATATATATCTGTTTATCTGTTATATTTAACTTATCCCATTTGGATAATATAAAAATTATACTATCATAAATTGCATCAATATTTGAAGTGTTAAGTGAAAGTAATTTTTTTCTTTCTAAATCAAATAATTGTTTGTTTAAATCTTCATTTTCAAAATGTAATAAATTAATTTTCTCACTTATAATATTTATAGCAGCACCTTCTATAAGAATTAGTTTTTCTGTAAGAGAGTTAATTGATTTAGTATTATTTTCTATAGTTTTTTTTAATATATTTATTTCAGTATCATATTTAAACTGATCATTCACTTTTATATAATTATTTATTAAAGATTTATCTAAAGAAATATCATAAAATGTATTTAGTAAAGATTCTTCAACATCTAATATCTTTAAAAAACCACTATTACAATTACCACCATTTTTTTTATTAGAGCACCTAAAATATAAAGTTCGTGTACCATCTTTTCTTCTACGACCTGGAGAAACAAACATACCACTACCACATTTACATTTAACTAAATGACTTAAAAACGTTAATTGGCTAACACGTGGTTTAGCTTCTGTAAATCTTGAGTTAACTTTAATATATGCCTCAATCCATTCATTAGAAGTAACAATTCCTTTATGAAGAGAAACGCTAGCAATCATATTAGAAGATTTAGTAAGTTTTTTGCCGTTTTTTCTAGGTCTTCTGTTATAAGCTAAATATCCATTACCATTTTCAATACCAAAAATATTATATCCAATAGATTTAAGAAAAAGAGAACCTTTTTCATCACTTATCATATAAGTTGGATTTTTTAATATATTATTTATTGTTTTAGAACTCATATTCATTTCATTAGCAATTTGATAGCTTGTATATCCTTTACCAGCCATATGAAAAATATTTTTTATAATTGGTATATATTCTTTTATAATTTCTAAATAAACTATAGATTTACCATTGTCAGTTATTTTTACACTTTTATAACCAGTAGGTGGAGTACCACCACTCCAACGACCTAATTTTGCTAACTCAAACATATTGTCTTTAACTCTTTGAGCAATATTAGCTCTTTCCATTTCAGCAATAGAAGAAATCATAGACATCATCATACGCCCTGCTGGAGTATTAGCATCAAATCCTTCTGTTACAGATACTAATTCAATATCATTTAATTTTAATTTTTCAAACATAGTCAAAAAATCTAATGTATTTCTACTTATTCTATCAACTTTGTAAGCAGCAATAATATCAAATTGTTTGTAATCTGCTAACTGCATCATTCTTTTAAAAGCAGGTCTATTAGTATTACCACCACTAAATCCTTCATCCTCAAAAATTTCAAAAGTACATTGATCATATTGCCTTAAAAAGTACTCTTTACAAATATTAATTTGATTTTTAATTGATTCACCTGTATCAGTTTCTTTAGATTTTCTTGAATAGATTGCAATTCTTTTCATGTATCCTCCGTATTTAAATATTAATTCTCTAATATACTATTTATTAATAGCATAAAAAGTTATGATTATGACATAACTTTTTAAATTAGAAATTATTCTTCAGTACTGTTTTTTTCAGCTTGGGCTAATTTTTCAACCATATTAACAACTAATTCCCAACTATCTCTATCTTTTAGTTGTAGCATACCTTTAATAATTCGCTTTTTAAATTCATCATTTTCAGCACTGAATTGCCCAACAAGATAGTGAAATTCTTCATCTGAATCTAATTTAGAGAACATATCACCGATACCGGTTTCTAACCAACATTTATTAACATTGAATTTAGAGCAAATTTCATAGATATTTCTATCAGTTAGATTTACACTTCCATTTTCAATATTACTTATATTAGAGTTGCTTACTCCTATAGCATCGCCAAATTCTTTTTGAGTTAATTTTAGTTTTTTTCTAAGAATTTTAACTCTATTTTTTTTATCATTCATATCAAACACCTCCCTTATATAATATCATAAAATTACAGTAACAAAAATATTTTTTATTGACACAAAAGTTTGTAAGGTATAAAATTACATTAAATAAAATTCAGTAAATGTAATAAAATATGTCGAAAATTACATTAACACAAAAAAAGGGGGGGAGACGCATGGATATTTGTGTAGAAAAAAATAAAAATGAAAATATGTCAATAAAAGAAAAGCAAGAGATGTTATTTAAAATGCTTGATTTAATGGGGATTTTACCAAAAGGAAGTAAAGACAAAATTGAAGGAATAATTATAGGTCTAAATCTAAGAGAAAATTTAGAACATAGTAACCCAAATTAAAAGAATTGCATAGTATATAACAGCAAGAAGAAGGAGATTGATTCATGGGACAAATAAAAAAGGTTGTAGTGCATATGACGCCAAATACATCTAAAAATTTTACAGCAGTTATGTTAGAAATTTATGATAAATACAAAGATACAGATTTTTTTGATGATATGAAAAAGAAAGAAGAAAATAAAGAAGAAAAGAAATAAATATAAATATTTATTCAAAAGATGGACAGGCTAAAGAGCCTTTTTTAAAAAACTTAAATGTCGAAAAATGCTGTAGAAAAGGATAGAAAAATGATAAAGCAATTAAAAGAAGAATTACATAGAGCAATACAGGTATATGGTATTGCTCATGAAAAAACTATAGATATAAGCCAAAGGCTTGATATAGAAATAGTTAAAGAGCAGAAGGACAGGATGAAAAAATGATAAAAAAAGTTAATGTATTAATAAGTGGAAATGTATCAGATATAAAGGATGCAAATACAATCATAGAAAAAAATATTGAATATTGTGCAGAAAATAAAGTTCTTTCTAGGGTTGAAACAGAAATAACATTCAATATATCGATAGGGAGAAGAAGCTTTGATTAAAAAAATAGGACAAAATAAATTTGCCCTATAAAATTATTAATTAGTTATTTAAACTGTTGCTGATTGGTAATTTTGAAACTCTACATATTCGATAGATATAGCATTTATAGCTACACATGAAGAATCTCCAACAAAATTAAGTAATTCATTATTTAAAATATAGAATTCAGAAAAATTAGTAATAGCAGAATTTGGCGTATCAATAGACTTAAGATTATTAATTATTATATTTTTACCAGACTTTAAAACTATATCTGCGGTTACAGCCATAATAACACCTCCTTTCTATTTTTTAAATTAGTATATGCAAGAATATTTTACCATAGATTTATTACAAAAGTCTACAAAATATTACAAAATTAGAAATGAGGTTTTAAATATGAAATTAACACCATTAAGAAAAAGAAGAATTAAAGTAGGAATGTCTGAAGATGTAGTATCTGATTATTTAGGAATTACAAAAGGATCATTATCAATGATAGAAAGAGGTCATGACAATTTAAGATTAGAGTATGCAGCTAAACTTAGTAAATTATATAAATGTACAGTAGATGATATATGTAGAGATTTGGGGTTGTTATAGTGGGAACAATAAGAGATTTAAATGATGTAGTTGACATAGCTAAAGAGATAATGAAAAAAGATAAAAATATTGGTTGGCTTGTAGCTATAGAAGAAGCAAAGAAAATTATATTTAAATATAAGGAAGTAAAAACAGATATAGATAATGGAATTGTATATGATATAGAAACTGGTGAGAGCATCATAGAATTATGAAAAATAATACAAAAAAGAAAAACACATTACTAAGCAACTTGGCAGGAGATTAGTAATGTGTAAAGCCTGATAATTAAATTAAAAAGTTTTTTTAAATTACTTTTTTTTAATACAAGAAAATTATAAATAAATAATCATAAAAAGTCAAATTAGACTTATTTTTTTAAAGCTTTTTTAGAGCTTTTGGAGGGCTTGTATTAGGTATTAATAAATCAGACATCTATATATTTAAATAAAGAAAATATGAGGTTTAGACATGAATAGAAAGAAGCTAAAGAAGTTGTATGAAGAGTATGATTATGAATCAATTTATGATAAGCAGATTAAGAGTTTAGAAGAGTATGAAAATTTAAGATTAAATAGTGAGTATGTATATGTAATTAAAACTATAAAAGCGGGAAGTATGGTTGAGAAAGAGTTATATTGCATACCAAAGGGAAGAGATTATAAAAGATCTATGAAGAAAGGAAAATCTTCAAAAGCTCAAGAGAAATTAAATAAGAAGAATAGAATAAAAAATACAATAAGATTAGTTAATGCTAATTTTAAACAAGGTGATTTATATATAACTCTTACATATAAGAAAGCAACTTTAGTTAATGAAGATAGAGCAAAGAAGGATATAGATAACTATATAAAAAAGCTTAAAAGATGGTTTAAGAAAAATAGACCTAATGAAGAATTTAAATATATTCATGTTATAGACTTTGTAGATGATCCAAAGAAAAGTAAAAGAACTAGAATACATCATCATTTGATAGTGAGTGAAATGGATAGAGATGTAGCAGAAGAAAAGTGGGATTTGGGAGTTGTTAATGCTAAGAGATTACAGCCTAATGAATTTCAATTTGAAGAGGTAGCTACATATATGGCAGCTCAAGCAAAAAGAAGAATTGGTCATTCAAAAAATTTAAAGAAGCCTGTTGTAACTATAGATAGTACAAGCCTTACAAGAAGAAAAGTTGAAAGACTTGCAATTGAAGAGTATTCACATAAAGAGTTTTTTGAAAAGAAAAATAAGAATTATAAATTTTTAAAAAGTGATACATATATCTCTGATGATTTTGGAGGAGTTTATATATATGCAAAAATGTCAAGGAAGGAGAATGGAAGGGAATGACGGTAACAAGAATAAAAAGAACAGCACCAAGTGAAAGTCAAGAACAGAAAGCATTATTTCAATGGGCTGGTTTAGCAGAGCAAAAATACCCAGAACTTAAATTATTACACCATATACCAAATGGGGGAATAAGAGATATTAGAACTGCTGCTAACTTAAAAAAAGAAGGTGTAAAAAGAGGTGTTCCAGATATATGTTTACCAGTATCAAGAGGTAAATATCATGGACTATACATAGAAATGAAAGCAGGAAAAAATAAGCCAAGCAAGGAACAAAAAGAATGGATTAATTCACTTCAAGAAGAGGGGTATGCAGCTTGTGTATGCTATGGCTGGTTAGAAGCAAGAGAAGTTATAGAAAAATATTTATCAGAGCCTAGAAACTTTATGTTTTTAGGAGTGGATAAAGCTAAGAGGGAAGAATAAATGTTAGAACTAACTTGTATATATAAAGAACTATGGAATGGGAGTACTCATGAGAAGAGATTTGATAGTTTTGGAGTGTTTGGTAAGTGGGTAGCAGATAATGCTACAGAAATAGCAATATTAGATGTTATTCAAGAAGAGGGGTAAGTAGGAGCAGATGATGTTAGACATATTAAAATTTATATTTCAAGATTTTTGGCATTGGTTAGGAACATTACTAATTATTATAGTAATATCTGATGGAATTGCTGGGATTCTTGATAGATAGGATTTGGAGTGAAGAGGATGAAAGTGTTATCAATAATAAATTTAAAAGGTGGAGTAGGTAAAACTATATCATCAGCTAATATAGGTTATATACTGTCTGAATTACATAATTATAAAGTTTTATTAATAGATAATGATAAGCAAGGAAATTTAAGTAAGATATTTAATAGACATAATTATGAACTTCCTGGAGTGGAAGAAATAATGACAAATAGAAATGTTGATGTATTTGATTTAATTCAAAATACAGAATATAAAAATTTAGATATTATATCAGCTAATATGAAGTTGCTTGCTGCAAATTTAGAAGTAATGTTAGATCAAGTAAGACCACAGCAAATAAGAATAAAACAAGCTATAAAACAAGTAGAGGAGTATTATGATTACTGCATAATAGACAATGCTCCAGATATAAATATATCAACAATAAATGCATTGGTAGCTTCAAATGAAGTAATGATACCTATTAAGATAGATGAATTTGCTTTTGATGGACTTAAAGAACTTGTAGAACAAATAAATAATACTAAAGTTGATTTAAACGAAAATTTAGTAATTAGAGGGTGTTTTGTGACCTCATATGTAAACAATGAAGTTAATAGGCAAGGTAAAGATTGGCTTAAAGAAAGTAATTATAAAGTATTTGATAGCCATATAAGAAGAACTGAAAAGATAGATGAAAGTACATTTGCTAAAATGCCAATAAATCTTTATTCAAAAAGATGTGGAGCAGCAGTAGATTATAAAAGATTAGTAGAAGAGTATTTGAGTGAATATTTATTTAAATAAAGGAGATTAAAATAAGGTTATGGATAAAAAGAAATTTTTAAAAATATTTGAAATGGCGATAGAATCAGAAGAAATAACAGAAATAACTTTAAAAATTTGGACTTTAATGGGACCTGAGTACACAACATTTGGAAGAGAAAAGTTTAATGAGATGTATGAGTATTATAAAAATAATTCTGATGAAAGAATGAGATTAAAACCATATTATATTAATCAAGTAAGTGAAATAGATTTTAAAATTAAGTAATTACTTGATGCAAATGAATAAATTGAAATTATTACGAATTAATGGAGTGATAAGCTTGGATTTAAAAATAATGAAATCTACAGGTAAGGAATGGTATGACAAGTGCATAGGAGAAAGATTTACCATTCACTCTGAAAGTAAAAAAGGTGGTAAAGGTAAATATATTGTAAGAATACCTAAGCACCTTAGATGGCTTATGAATGGCTATATGTATGGTTGGGTTGATAAAGAACACTGTATATTACTAAAACCATTACCAACGTACTATAAATTAATTAGTTTTAATGGTAATGGGGAATTAGTTGAACATAAGGAGGAAGAGTAATGAAAATTAGATTATGTTATAGATTAGAAAAAGAAATTGGAATGGTAGAAGATAAACAAGGTAATCCATTGGAGTGCTATGTTTGTTGCCAGGTAGATGTTAAAAAAGATCCAGTGCCAAGAAAACAATACAAAGAGTTAGTGGATGCATTTAGAAAATTAATAGCAAAGCAAAACGCAGTTGATGAAAATTACATTACACCAATTACATTAAACGATTATCTGAATCATACAGAGGAATAAGTTTAATGTAAAAGATAATATTTTGATTATATTGCGAAATTTATAGGAGATGATTAAATGATTGTAGTAAAAGTATACTTAAAAGAAGTTCATGAAGAAAAGCCTTATACCACTGAATGGTTCAAACAATTTTCTGATAAAGAGTTTGTTAAAGTTACTGCAACTTGGATAAGTTTTGGTGTAGAGGATAAGAAAACAATTGTGCTTAATGCCGAACTTTGGAAACAAATAAAAGAGCAGGGATATTATTCGGGGCAACTAATAATTTGATTATATCACGAAGGAGAGAAGAGAAGTGGAAATGACGTTGTTTACTAAACACAAAGAAATGTGGACTAGATTTAAAGTGGGAGTAAAACAGATATATACAATTCCACCTAAGGTATTACTTGCTTTAGGTGAGCCTACAAAGAAAACAACTAGGTTTTATTATTGGGAAAAGAAAGGTGATTTTATTAATGGTAGAGATTTAGATTAGTTCGCAATTCAAATTAAATGTGTCCAAGTTGGGCACATTTTAGAAAAAGGGGTGAAGAGGAAAGTGGCATTTAATTTAACGCAATTATTAAATAGCAATTCAAGAGAAGTAAATAAAAGTGAAGAAGAGGAAATGAAAACTTTGAATTTTAATATAAAGAATATAGATGTAGATCATATAGTACCAGCTAAAGAAAACTTTTATAGTGTAGATGATATAGAGAATATAAAGCAATCAATAGAGCTATTAGGAATAGAGCAAAATCTTATAGTAGAAAGAATAGATAGAGATAATTATAAGCTTGTAGCAGGACATAGAAGATATTTTGCATCTAAAGCATTAGTGGAAGAAGGTAAAGAAAAATTTAGAATATTACCTTGTAAGATTAAGTCAAAAAGTGAAGATAATACTCTTTTAAATAAGTTAACTATGATAATGACAAATTCAACTACAAGAGAGATTACTGATTGGGAGAAGATGCAGCAATCTATAGAAGTAGAAGAGATAATAAATCAGCTTAAAAAAGAAAATAACATAAGGGGCAGAACAAGAGATTTATTATCGGAAATATTAAATATATCATCAAGCCAACTTGGAAGATATAAAGCTATAAATAATAATCTTATAGATGAATTGCAAGAAGAGTTTAAGAATAATAATATAAATTATTCTGCAGCATATAAAGCATCTCAATTAACTAAAGAATATCAGTTAAAGGCATTTATAAAGTTACAAGAAGAGGGAAGTCTTATAGCAAATGATATAGATGTATTAAAAGCTAAAGAAGAATATATAAGACCATTAGAAGGGCAAATTGCAATAGATGATAGCTTACATGATGAAGAAGTAACTATAGCCATAGAAGATAGTGAATATAGTGAAGAGATAGAAGAAAACAAAGAGGAGTATGCTGAATATGTTGAAGAGGATAAAAGAACTGAAGAAGAAATTACTGAAGAAATTTCAAGAGATACAGAAGAGGAAGAAGAAAAAGGAGAAGTTCAAAGTGAAATACATAAAAATGTAGAAGTTCAACAATTAAAAAGTGAACAAAATGATATATGTACTTTCTGTAGAGAAAATACAAATTCAACTTTAGAAGATAAGGATAACAAAATATTATTGTATTTTGATTCATCTACAAGGGAAATAGGAATAACCAATAAAGATACTGGAGAAATAAACTTTATAAAATTTAAGTACTGTCCAGAGTGTGGCAGAAAGATTTATTAGGAGAAGAAATGAGATACAAAAGTTTAGCAAGTATAAGAATAAAAGTGATTTTAGATAAAAGTGAATTTAGTAATGTTGAAATAGTAAGAAGAATAAGAGAAAATTCAACACCGGTATTAAGAAACGTATGTAATATAGACCTTAAAAGATTAGAAGAAATATTAGAAGGTGATCAAGTTACATTTTTAGAAGCAAGTATAATAATGCAAGCTGTAAATGAGGATATTGGTAGGTTGTTTGGAGTATGATTAATTTAAGGAATATCAAAACTAAAGATTTAATTAATGAACTTCTTATAAGAGAAGGTGTAAGATCTATGAATATAGAAAAAGGTGAAACAGTTAAATCAGTAGTATTTTTAACTGAAAAGCAAAATGATGAAGATGGGACCAGATACCTAAGAGGATATGGTCCAAGTCTTATATTAGAAATAGAAATGAAGTGAGGTAATAAAAATGGAATTAAGATATGTAAATTGTTTAAAATGTAATGAATAAAAAGATAAAAAGTTATTAATATGCTATAAGCATTTAATATAAATAAATACATTTACTGCAGCAGGGATTACAAAATGCTAAAGTTAAGGTGGTAGAGGAGGAAACTCCTCTTTTTATAGATATTAGGAGAATAATAAATATGAATTATGAAAAAGAATATCAAGAAGAGGTAAAGATATTAAATGATATATATTCAAGATATGATAAATTAAGTGAAGAGGATATAGCAGGAGCTTTTCAACTACAAAAAGATGCACTACAAGCTTACTTTAGATGGTCTAATATCAAGTATGATATAAAGAAAAATTTAAAAAGAGGACAAGCAACAGCAGTAAAAGAAAGGTTAGAAGATATATGCTCATATCTTAAACATATATATACATCAAGCAAAGCAGTATGGCAAAAAGCTAGGGAAGATTTAAGAATATCATAATTATTTAGAGGAGATAAAACATGAATAATACTGAAGAGGTAATGAGAAAATTAATTAAAGAAGCTATTAAGGAGTATGGCAAAGAGCAAAAAGAGGAGAAAAAGAAAAAAGTTTTACATAATACAAAGTTATTAATGAAAAATTATAATAGTTTAAAACTTCATGCAGATAAAGCAATATATAGTGTAAATGATGTAGAAGATCTGCAGGAGTATGATGATCAAGATAAAGCATATATATTAAGTATAAGAAGAAGTAGAACAAGAACAATTATAATGGTGGCACATATAGAAATGGCTTTAGAAGAACTTAGAAAAAAGAAACTTAATGAAGGTTGTTATGATCAATATAAAGCTTTAGAACTATATTATATAGATAGATTATCATATGAAGAAATACAGGAGGAATTAAATTGTAGCAAGAATACACCAGGTAGATGGATAAATGCAGCAATTAAAGATTTGAGTATATTATTATTTGGCTTTGATAGTATATCTTTAGATGATGTGGGGTAAATTTGGGGAAAATATAGGGTTTTAATAGGGATTTGTACCATGGTATAATGATATTGTCCAAAATAATATTTAGATGCTTTAGTGCATTGTTACCTCGTGTTTAGGAGAAGTTAGGTGTAATTTTACATCTAGCTTCTTTTTTATACAGCTAATTCTAGGAGGAGAAGATATGGCTAGAGAGTTTAGCAGAGCATTTTATAAAAGTAAAGAATGGAAGAAGGCAAGAGAATATATATTTAAACAATATAATGGTGTATGTCAGGATTGTTTGGATAAAGGAACTTTAACTCCTGGAAAAGAGGTTCATCATATAATACATTTAGATGAAATAAATATAAATATTCCAGAAGTAGCTTTGGGATCAGATAACTTAATATTATTATGCAAAGAGTGTCATCATAAAAGGCATAAGAATAATAAAATAACAAATGATGATTTGATATTTAATGAAAATGGAGAGCTAATAATGAAGCAAGCCCCCCCATATTAATTTTATGATTTTCACTATGGGGACCGAGGAGGGGACATAAAAATAACACACAGGAGTTTTTGCAGTAACCCCTCCCCTTTATTTTTATATATTTTGGAAGAAGGTGAAAGTAAATGGAGAAAAATAAAAGAATTAAAAAAGAAGAGAACAGACTTAAAAAGATTTATAAAAATATAGAAGATAATAAAAAAGAAACTGTTATAGGATTAATTCAAAGAGTTGCTTATTTGCGAGTAACCTTAGAAGATTTTGAAAAAGATTTAGATGAAAATGGATTTGTGGAATTATTTCAACAAGGGGAAAAACAAGCTCCTTATGAAAGGAAAAGACCAGTAGCAGACCTGTATAACACAATGAATACTTCATATCAAAAAGGAATAAAGCAACTTACAGATTTACTACCAAAAGAAGTTAAGGCATTAGAAGATGATGATGGTTTTGAGGAATTTGTAAATAGTAAATGAGTAAGGCAATAAGAAATATAATATATGAATTAACTTATAATCCTATTTTAGAATATTGGGAATTAATAAAATATAAGCCTATATTTCAAAAGGTAGAAAGTTTAAAAAAAGAACTAAACTCTATTAAAAAAGATAAAAATAATGATGAAATATCAATTAAAATTAAAGAAAAAGAGTTAGAAAATGCTAATAAAGAACTTAATGAAGTAAAGTTAAAAGGTGCTATAAATTCAAGTTACAAAGTATATAGAGTATATAAGGAAATTGTTGAAAATATCATAAATAACGAAGAAAGTATATGGGAATATGATTCACATAAGGCTAATCATGCTATTGAATTTGTAGAAAATTATTGTAAACACTCAAAAGGGAAAATGGGTGGAAAGCCTTTCATATTAGAAGTATGGCAGAAAGCGTTAGTAGCAGCTACATTTGGTATAGTTCATAAAATATCAGGACTTAGAAAATATAAAGAAGTATTATTAGTTGTTGCAAGAAAAAATGGAAAATCTACATTAGCTGCTGGAATAGGTCTTTATATGCAGTTAGCAGATGGAGAACCTGGAGCAGAAATATATGCATGTGCAACTAAGAAAGATCAAGCAAAAATAATATGGCTAGAAAGCAAGAGAATGGTTAAAAAGTCTAAATCATTACTTAGAAGGGTTAAACCTTTAGTTGGTGAATTAGTGGCTGATTTTAACGATTCTTTTTTTAGGCCCTTAGGAAGAGATTCAGATAGCTTAGATGGATTGAATGTTCATTGTGCATTATTAGATGAAATTCATGCTTGGACTGATAAAAATTTATATGATGTTATAGTTGATGGGACTACAGCAAGAGAAGAGCCATTAATATTTATAACAACTACAGCAGGAACTGTTAGAGAGTGTGTATATGATATAAAGTATGATGAAGCTGAAAGAGTTATAAATGGATATGATGATAAGAATGGATATAGAGATGATACTTTATTACCTATAATATATGAGCTTGATAGTAGATCAGAATGGGTTGATGAAGAATGTCATATAAAAGCTAATCCAGGTCTAGGAACTATTAAAAGAGTTGATCAATTAAATAATAAAGTTAATAAGGCTAAAGCTAATCCTTTATTAGTTAAAAATTTATTATGTAAGGATTTTAATATAAGAGAAACCTCGAGTGAAGCATGGTTAACATTTGAACAAATTAATAATGATAAGAAATTTGATGTTCTATCATTAAAGCCACGTTATGGCATTGGAGGAGCTGACTTATCATCTACTACTGATTTAACATGTGCAACTATCTTATTTAAAGTTCCTAATAATGAAGAAATATATATAATGCAAATGTATTTCTTGCCAGAAGATTTATTAGAGAAAAGAGTTGAAGAGGATAAAATACCATATGATATTTGGCGTGATCAAGGTTTATTAAGGACCACTCCAGGAAATAAAGTACATTATAAACATGTTACAGAGTGGTTTTTAGAAATTCAAAACGAATATGATGTTTATATTTTTTCTGGTGGATATGATTCTTGGAGTGCTAATTATTGGATTGAAGATATGAAAAATACCTTTGGCCAAGAAACTTGGCAACCAGTTATTCAGGGAAAGAAAACATTGTCAGGTTCTATGAAAAATTTAGGAGCTGATTTAGAAAAGAAAATTATTAATTATAATAATAATCCAATTCTTAAATGGTGTTTGACTAATACAGCTATTGATATAGATAAAAATAATAATATACAACCTATAAAAACAAGTAATTCAAGAAGAAGAATTGATGGTTTGGCATCATTATTAAATGCATATGTTCAACTTGAAAGAGTTTATGATAATTATATGTCAGTTATTTAGAAAGAAGGTGAAGAATCATAGGGCTTTTTAATAATCCATTCAAGAAATTACTTACAAATAAAAATAAATCAGTACAAACAAGATTTGAAATGATTGAGGATAAAGGAAATGGATTTTATTTATGGGATGGAGTAATCTATAAATCAGATATTGTTAGAGCTTGTATAAGACCTAAAGTAAAAGCTATAGGTAAACTAATTCCACAACATATAAGAAATAGTAAAGAAGGATTTACTGTTAATCCTGAGCCGTATATTAAATTTTTATATGAAGAACCTAATCCATATATGAGTGGTCATGTATTTAGAGAAAAGATGGCAACTCAATTAGCTTTAAATAATAATGCATTTGCTTTAATAGTTAGAGATGAAAATGGATTTCCTATTGAAATGTATAATATTCCATGTGTTGGAGTAGAAGCTAAATATGATTCGCAAGGGGAGTTGTATTTAAAATTTACAAACAGAAATGGAGTAGTAGTTACGTATCCATACACCGATATAATTCATTTAAGACAAGATATAAATGAAAATGATATATTTGGGGATAGTCCTAAAGAGGCTTTACTACCATTAATGGAAGTAGTATCTACAACTGACCAAGGGATAGTAAAAGCTATAACAAATTCAAGCGTAGTTAGATGGTTATTAAAATTTACAACATCTATGCGACCAGAAGATATAAAATCACAAACAAAAGATTTTGTAGATTCATTTTTAAGTGTTGAAAATGGAGTTGGAGCAGCTGGGGTTGACGCTAAAGCTGATGCAAAACAAATTGATCCTAAAGATTATGTTCCAAATGCAGCAGTAATAGACAGAACAACTCAACGTATTTATAGCTTTTTTAATACAAATGACAATATAGTTCAATCTAAATATACAGAAGATGAATGGAATGCTTATTATGAAAGTGAAATAGAGCCAATTGCTATGCAGTGGAGTAGTGAAGATAGTAGAAAACTATTCACTAGAAGAGAGAGGGGATTTGGCAATAAAATTATTTATTCAGCCAATAATCTTCAATATGCATCTATGAGTACTAAGCTAGGATTACAAGCTATGGTAGATAGAGGAGCTATGACACCAAATGAATGGAGAGAAGTATTAAATCTTCCGCCAGTCGAAGGTGGAGATAATCCATTAAGAAGATTAGATACTATAGCTATAGGTAAAGGGGGTGAAAAATAGTGAATTATATTGATATAAAAGGTCAAGTTGTACCTAGTGGTAATGAGTGGATTTATGAATGGTATGGAATACAAGCTACATCACCTAAACAAGTTATAAGAGCATTAAAAAATGCTAATGGAGAACCAGTAACTATTAAGATAAATAGTGGTGGGGGAGATGTATTTGCTGGATGTGAAATATATAATGAATTAAAAAATTATAGTGGCGAAGTATCAATTGAAATTCATGGGTTATGTGCAAGTATAGCTAGTGTAATTGCTATGGCTGGAAAGTGTAAAATGTCTCCTTTAGCTGAAATTATGATACATAATGTATCTACAAATACAAGTGGAGATTATAGAGATATGGAGCATACTGCTGAAGTTTTAAAAAAAGCTAATAAAACTATTGCTAATGCATATGTTTTGAAAACTGGAATGAAAGCAGAAGAAGCTTATAAATTAATGGATAAAGAAACTTGGTTTACTGCTGATGAAGCACTAGAAATAGGATTAATAGATGAAATACTTTATTCAGATGAAAAAGTAGACAAGCAATTACTTAATTCGTTAAAAAATAGTGCTATTACATTTTGTAATAATATAGGATCAATAAATGATATAGCATTACAAAAATTAAAAAATTATACGCCAATTCAGCCTAAAGAAAATTTTGAGGCTGATTTTTTTGTTCAAAAAAAAATGAAGGCTAAATTAAAACTAATGAAATTAAAAGGAGAAATTAAATAATGGAAAGAGGAGAATATTTACAATTAAGAAATGGACTTTATTCAGAAGCTGAACAATTAATTAATGAAGGGAAAATTGAAGATGGAGAAGTAAAAATGCAAGAAATTACTGATCTTGATAATAGATTTGATAATGAAGCTAAAGCTTTAGCTAATTTAAATGCTTTAAAGGATAATATTAAAATATCAAATACATTCCCAGTAAATACTCAAAATAAAATAGGTGAAATTGCTGATGAAGATTTTTCAAATACTACAGAATATAGAAAAGCCTTTATGAATTATGTAATAAAAGGAACTTCTATACCTGGAGAATTTAAAAACTCTGAAAAAACAAAAACTACAGATGTTGGAGCTGTTATTCCTCAAATAGTATTAGCAAAAATAATTGAAAAGATGGAAGCTACAGGAGTGATATTTCCATTAGTTACTAGAACATCATATAAAGGTGGATTAACTATACCTACATCAACTGTTAAGCCAACAGCAACTTGGGTAGCAGAAGGAGCAGGTTCAAATACAATTAAGAAAACAACTGGTACAATTACATTTGCTTATCATAAGTTAAGATGTGCTATAGCGAATACATTAGAAGTAGATACAATGGCATTACAAGTATTTGAAACTACTTTTATAAATAATGTAGTTGAAGCTATGACTAAAGCAATAGAAAAAGCTATTATAAGTGGAACTGGAACAAATCAGCCTAAAGGTATACTGATGGAAACAGTTGAAGCTGGACAAAATATTGATATAGCAGCTGCGGCTAAATTATCATATGACATATTAGTAAAGGCAGAAGCAGCTTTACCACTAGCTTATGAAAATGAAGCTGTATGGTTTATGACTAAAAAGACATTTATGGGATTTATAGGACTTGTTGATGGAGCTGGTCAGCCAATTGCAAGAACTAATTATGGATTAAGTGGTAAGCCTGAAAGAATATTATTAGGAAGAAAAGTAATCTTAAATGATTATATGGATTCATATGCTGATGCTGTTGGTGCTGACAAAGTAGTAGCATTTTTATTTAATCCTAAAGATTATGTTCTTAACACTAATTTAAATATGACTATAAAGAGATATGAAGATAATAATACTGATGATATGGTAACAAAAGCTTTAATGTTAGTTGATGGTAAAGTTATAGATAAAAATTCTTTAGTAACTGTAACTAAAAAAAACGCGTAATTAAAGCTACTGTGCATTCAGAAGTAAATTATTCAGATAAAACTGTAGCAGAACTTAAAAAAATAGCTAAAGATAAAAATATAAATGGATATTATAACATGAATAAAACTGAACTTATTAAAACACTTAGCAAATAACTAAGTGTTTTAATAATTATAGGAGAATAATATGTTACAAAAGGTTAAATTAGCACTAAGGATAAAATCTAATAAGTTTGATGATGAAATACAAGATTTAATATCAGCTTGTAAAATAGATTTAAGTATTTCTGGGGTTAGAAAAGTAAGGGAAGATGATCCAATAATACAACGAGTAATAATATTATATGTTAAAGCTAACTTTGGATTAGATAATAACGATAGTGAGAAATATTATAAATCTTACTTATTATTAAAACAAAGTTTAAGTTTGTGTGGTGATTATAATGTGGCTACATGAGTTAACATTAATAAAAGAAAGTTATGGATTTGATAGTGTTGGTAATCAAACTATTAAAGAAATAAAGACAGAAGTATTTTGTAGTTGTAAATCTATAACTAGAAGTGAATTTTATAATGCTGCAACAACAGGATTTAAGCCTTCAATAGTTTTTGTAATAAATTCTTTTGAATACAACAATGAAGAGAAAGTTGAATTTGAAGAAGAGGTATATAAAGTAATAAGAACTTATTTAAATTCTACTGATAGAATAGAGTTGATATGTGAGAAGGTGTTAGGAATTGGCTAAAAAAAATGTTGGAAATGAAATTACAAGATATTTAACAGCTTATATAAATGGAGTGGAAAGAGGAATGTTATCTGCAAGAGAAAGTATATCTAAAGAGGCTGTTAAAAAATTAAGAGAAAAAAGTCCAAAGAAAACGGGTGATTATAAAAAAGGCTGGAGAGTAACAACTGAAAAAAAAGGTAAAAAGATAGTTCATAATAAAACGGATTACCAATTAACTCATTTATTAGAATTTGGTCATGCTAATGCTAATGGGGGAAGAACTCCAGCAAAAGTACATATAAGACCAGTAGCTGAAGAAGCTGTTGAGAAGTATATTAAAGAAACAGAGAGATTAATAAGAAAATGACATTAGAAGAACTTAATAATATTTTAAAAGAAACAGGGTATCCAGTTGCATATTCTCATTTTAAACAAAGACAAACATTACCTTTTATAACTTATCTAGTTGAAGGTACAAATAATTTTTTTGCGGATGATAAAGTTTTATTAAAAGTAGAACAAATTAATATTGAGTTATATACTTCTAAAAAAGATTTAGAAGCTGAAAATAAATTAGAAAATTTATTAGATAAAAATAATATTTGCTATGAAGTATTTGAAGATTTTATAGCAGAAGAAAAAGTTTTTAGAAGAACATATGAAATGGAGATGATTTAATGAGTAATAAAGTTACATTTGGATTAAAAAATGTGTATTATGCTAAAAGAACTAATGAAACTACTTATGGAACTCCAGTCCGTATTCCGGGAGCAGTAGAAATTAGTTTAGAGCCAAAAGGAGATCCAGCTGAATTTTATGCTGATGATGTATTATATTATTCAGCATCAAATAATCAAGGATATGATGGAACATTAACTATAGCTGATATTCCAGAGCAATTTGCTATTGATTGTCTTGGAGAAACTAAAGATAATAAAAAAGTTATATTAGAAAAATCTTCAAGTGTAGGTTCAGCATTTGCATTGTTATTTGAATTTGATGGAGATGCTAAAGCGACAAGGCATGTTTTATATAATTGTACAGCTAGTAGACCAACAATAAGTTCAGCAACAAGAACAAATTCTAAAGAGCCAAACACTAATGAACTTACATTTGTTGTTTCGCCTAAAGCTGATGGGGTTGTTAAAGGAAGAACTTCATCAGATACAACTAATGGAACAGATACTACAACATATAATAATTGGTTCTCACAAGTATATGTAACTACGGGGTAAATTAAATGGAAAAGATAATTAAAATTGATGGTAGAGATATAAAATTTAAATCAACTGCTGCAACTCCACTTAAGTATAAAGCACAGTTTAAAACAGACTTTTTTGCAGACTTAATAAAATTAAGTAATATGCAAAGTGAAAAAACAAATAAAAATGAAATTGAAATGTTACAAAGTATAGACTTTGATATATTTTATAGAATTATTTGGATATTAGCTAAAACTGCTGATTCATCTATTCCACCAATGATTGAATGGTTAGATGGATTTGATGAATTTCCAACAGTGGATATATTTCCAGAATTACAAGAACTCATTTTATCTAGCATAAGCACTAAAAAAAAATAGAAGATGAAGGGGATAATGATGTTATGACAACAGAATTATTCCTTTTTTTATGCAAAAAAGCAGAATTAAGCATTAGTGATTTAGAATTAATGACTATAGCTATGTGTTTAGATTACATTGATGCATATATAGAATTCAATTCAGATAATAATAAAAAGAAAGTAAGAAAAGCTACTCAAGAAGATTTTGATAATTTTTAAAATTTAAAGGTGGTGATTAAATATGGCTAGTAATAGTAGAATCAAAGGAATTACTATAGAACTAGATGGTGAAACTACTGGATTAGAGAAGGCTTTAAAAGATGTAACTAAATATTCTTTTGAATTACAAGGTGAATTAAGAGATGTTGAAAGATTATTAAAATTTGATCCTGGAAATGTTGAAGCATTGTCTCAAAAACAACAATTACTTACAAAGCAAATAGAAAATACAACTGCTAAATTAAATAAGTTAAAAGAAGCTCAAGATGAAGTAGAAAGAAAGTTTCAAAGTGGAGAAATTGGTGAAAAACAATATAGATCATTTAGAAGAGAGATAGAATATACAGAAACATCTATAAGGAATTTAAATGATAAATTAAAGCAAATGGATACTGCACAAGTTACAGAAACAACCATACAAATGAATAGGCTTGAATCAGCTTCTGAAGATGCAAAAGAAGATATTAAAAATTTAGGTAATGAGTTAGTTGGATTAGTGGCAGGTGCTGGAGTAGTTTCAGGTATTGGAGATGTAATAGAAAAAGCGTTAGATACTTCAAGTGTGAATACAAAAATAGAATTAACTTTTGATATACCAAAGGAATCAATAAGTACAGTTAAAGAAGCTGTAAATACTGTAAAAAGCTATGGTATTGATGGAGAAGAAGCATTAGAAGGAGTACGTAGACAATGGGCTTTAAATAAAGATGCTACAGATGAGAGTAATGCTTCAATTATAGCAGCAGCTGGAACTATAGCAACTGCTTATTCAGGAATAGATTTTACTGAACTTATACAAGAAAGTTATGAAATTGCTAAAAGTTTTAATATAAGTAATGAAGAGGCGTTAGGATTAGTTAATTCATTATTAAAAGTAGGATTTCCACCAGATCAGCTTGATATAATCGCAGAATATGGAACTCAATTACATAATGCTGGATTTAATGCTCAAGAGATACAAGCAATAATGAAAGCAGGAGTTGAAACTGGTACATGGAATATAGACATTCTATTAGATGGGTTAAAAGAAGGTAGAATAGTATTAGCAGAATTTGGAGCAGAACTTGATGGTGCAACTGCTGAATTATTTGAAAAAGTAGGCGTTTCCAGTGAACAAATTGAAAGTTGGGGAAGAGCCGTAGCAGAAGGCGGAAAAGATGGAACTATAGCAATGCAGGAAGTTGCTAAGGTATTAAGTGAAGTAGAAGATAAGACACTACAAAATCAACTTGGTACTAAAGTTTTTGGTACGCTTTGGGAAGAGAATGGAACTAATATTACAGATACTATATTAAATATGAATTCTCATTTAACTACTACTGCTGAAAATCAAGAACAATTAAATTCTACAGTAGAAGGCTTAAATAGTGATCCAGCGGTTGTTATGAATCAAGCTATGTTAGCATTAAAAGAAGCGTTAGCTCCTTTATTAACAGAACTAGCAAATATAATAAAAATAGTAGCTCAGTGGGTAAAAGAAAATCAAACTTTAGCAGCTATAATTGCTGTAATAATAAGTGTAGTTGGTGTTTTAGCAGGTATATTTTTATCATTAGCACCAATAATAACAACTATAACAACGTTATCTGGAATATTAGGAGTTGCATTTGGAACTATAGCAGCACCAGTTTTGGCAGTAATAGCAGTAATAACAGCACTTATAGCTATTGGAGTGCTATTATATAAAAATTGGGATGAAATTAAATCTAAATGTATAGAAGTATGGAATAGTATAAAGGAATTTTTCAGCAATTTTTGGGAGCAAACAAAAGTAATATTTAGTAATGCACTTAATTCTATAAAAGGATTTATTTCAAATTCTTTTGACACAGTAAAACAAACAATAATAAATATATGGAATAGTATAAAGGATTTCTTTAGTAATATATTCTCTAATATATTAAGTGTGGTTAAAGAGAAATTTACTGCTATGCAAAATTCAGTTTCAGATACAATGAATAGTATTAAAAATGTAGTTTCGAGTATTTGGAATAGTGTTGTAGATTTCTTTGGAAGTATTAATTTATTTGAAATAGGTAAAAATATTATCCAAGGTCTTGTTAATGGTATAAAAAGTATGGCTAGTAGTGTAGTTAATGGAATAAAAGGTGTTGTTAATGGAGCGATAGAGGGTGCTAAAAATCTTTTAGGTATTCATTCACCATCTAAATTATTTACTGAATTTGGTGAATATACTGGTGAAGGATTTGTTAATGGTATTAATTCAATGAAAAAAGCGGTATCAAAAGCAGGACAAGATATGGCAAATGCCTCTATTCCTGAATTAAATATTAATGGATATGGCAATGCTCAATTAAGTGGTGGAAGTAATATAAATCAAACTGTTAATATATATAGTCCTAAAGCTTTAACTCCAAGTGAAACCGCAAGACAGAATAAAAGAATGTTACAAGAGTTGGCACTTGGTATGTAGGAGGATCTATGAATAGATTAATTAAATTTACTAATAAAAATAATTTAAATATTGAAATAGGTATATATCCTCCATACCTTTTAACTAAATTTGAAGAAAGTACAAATGTTCAAATCTACTCAAGTAAAGGAATGTTACAGCAAGGTACAAGCTATATAAATAATACATTAGATATAAAAGATATTACATTAGAGTTTGTAGTAAGAGCAGAAACTCAGGAAGAATTATTGAATTATCAGAGAATTATCAATAAAACATTTAATCCAACATTGGGAGAGGGTACTTTATGTTATAAAGATATTTCAAAAGAGTGGATTATAAATTGTGTAGTAAATAAATTACCTGTATATCAAAGGTTAAATGATGTTAATTACAAATGTTTAATAAGTTTAACAGCAAGTATACCATTTTGGAGAGAAATTGTAGAACATAAAGCCAATATAGCTATGTGGCAAGGGGCATTTCATTTTCCTCTTATAATACCAGAAGGTCAAGGAATTCACATGGGAGTAAGACAGCCAAGTTTAATTGTTAATATTGAAAATATTGGAGATGTTGAAAGTGGTATGATAATTGAGTTTAAAGCACTTGGAACATTAAAAAAACCATCTTTATTTAATGTTAATACAAGAGAAATGATTAAGATTAATACTGATATGGTAGCAGGAGAAATTATAAGGATTAATACTAATATAGGTAATAAAAAGGTTACTAGAATTTTAGATAATACTGAAATTGATTTTGTACATAAAATTGATTTAGATAGTACATTTTTAAAATTAGAAGTTGGGGATAATCTTTTTAGATACGATGCTGAAGAGAATATTAATAATTTAGAAGTAAACATTTATTACAATCCAAATTATTTGGAGGTTTAATGGAACTATTTATATTTAATAAAGAATTAGAGCTTATTCATATTATAGATGTATTTAACTCTCTATGTTGGAGAAGAAAATACTATGAGGTGGGAGAATTTGAGTTAGAAATTGAACTTACAGATGATATTTTAAAGTATTTAAAAATAGGCAATATTATCTACAAAAAAGATGATTTAGAAGCTGGGTATATAAATACTATAAGAATAGATTTAGACAATGAAGGAAAAGAAGTTATTAAAGTATCAGGCAAATTTTTAACTAATTATATAGGAGGAAGAATTGTTTGGGATACTGTTACTTTTAATGGAGCTATAGAAAATTATATAAGAAATTTAGTAGATAAAAATTGTATAAATACTACTATCAATAGAAAGATTCCAAAATTGGAATTAGGTATATTAAAAAATTTAAATGATAATATTAATTGTCAAACTAGCTATAAAAATATAATTGAAGAATTAACAGAAGTTCTTACAACATATGAAATTGGTTATAGAATAGAATTAGATTATAGAAATAAAAAGTTATTATTCCAGTTATATAAAGGGGTAGATAGAAGTATAAATCAACAAAATATTTCTCCATGTATATTTAGTAGAGAATTTGAAAATGTATTATCACAAAGTTATTTCAATAGTAATGAAAATCTGAAGACTACAGCTTTAATAGCTGGAGAAGGTGAAGGTAAAGATAGAGTATTAACTGAAATAAATAATAATGTTTCAGGATTAGATAGATTAGAAATATTTGTTGATGCAAGAGATTTAAAGAAGGAAAGCAATGATAATACGCTTACAGAAAAAGAGTATTTAAAAATATTGCAGCAAAGAGGAAAAGAAAAATTATATCAAAATTTATCAATAAATACGTTTGAAGGTACTATAAATTTACTTAGCAATAATTCATATAAAAGAGATTTTGAATTAGGAGATATAGTAACAATATTAGATAGGAAATGGAATATTACTATTAATACAAGAATAACTGAAATTGAAGAGGTTTATGAAAATGGAGGAAAGTCCATCAACGTTATATTTGGTAATAAAATTCCTACAATATTAGATAAAATAAAATCTAAAGTGAGGTGATAAAGTGGAAAGAAGTTCATTTTTTAATGCACAAATGCAAGGTAACTCATATGATAGAGTTTATTTAGCAGAGGATTTTGCAAGATATTTTGCTAGTTTCATAGGAAATGGAGTTTTTCCAACTCCTTCAACTAATTTGCAAGTTGTTGCTATAAATGCAAATATGACTATAAAAATTAAAATAGGTAAGGCTTGGATAAATGGTTATTTTTATGAAAATACAGAAGATTTAACTCATGTTATAGAAGTTGCAGATGGATTGTTAAATAGAATAGATCTTGTGGTTTTAAGGCTTGATTTTAATAATAGAGAAATTAAATCATATGTTAAAAAAGGTGCTTTTGCAACAGAGCCTAAAGTTCCAGAGCTTATTAGAAATTCAGATATGTATGAAATTGCATTAGCAAGTGTAAGGATAAATAGGGGTATTATAGGAATAAATCAATCAGATATTACTGATTTAAGACAAAATAGTTCTTATTGTGGGTTAGTAACTGGGGTTGTACAACAAATAAATGTAGATAATTTATTTGCTCAATATCAAGATAGTTTTAATACGTGGTTTAATAGTATAAAAGGTCAGCTTGGTACTGATTTAGCTGGTAATTTACAACTACAGTTAAATAATAAGCTAGAGATTTACATAGCTGAAACATTACCAGCAATATCACAAAGAAAACAAAATACTATCTACTGTAAAATAACAGATAAAGTGAATAGTGGTACTGGTGGAAATGTAACAATAAGGGTTAGTCCAAACTTAGGAATAAAAGTTTAAAAGGAGATAGAAAAATGGCAAAGAAAAAAGTTCAAATACAATTATTAAACGAAAAAACAGGAGCAGTTATAGAAGATGTAGATCCACTTACTTCTGCTGATGCGGTTACCTTTACTGATGGGGAAACATTTCAACAAAAATATGATAGTGGAAAATTAAGAGGACAAACTGGAGCAACTGGTCCTAAAGGCGAAAGAGGACTACAAGGTGTTCAAGGCCCTGCGGGAGTCCCAGGGGCTAAAGGGGAAACTGGGGCTAGAGGTGCAAACGGAACAACATTTACGCCTTCAGTTAGTTCTGCAGGAGTTCTATCATGGAGTAATAATGGTGGTTTAAATAATCCAACTAGCGTTAACATTAAAGGCCCACAAGGAGAAAGAGGAACTACTGGACCTCAAGGGCCACAAGGGGTTAAAGGAGATGCTGGGGCACAAGGGCCTAGAGGTTTACAAGGAGCAACTGGCCCACAAGGGCCGAAGGGCGACAAAGGAGATACAGGTGAAACTGTTAGAGTAGGAACTAGTTACGATACGGCTCAACCAGTTAAATTATTTTTTAAATTAGTAACTTAAAAGGAGGGAAGTTTATGGCTATAAATAAAATAGAAATTCAAAGTGCAAATGGGGATATTTATTACCCACATACAAGTGCAGATGTAGTTAAATATAATAATAATACTGTTAGTGCATTTTTAAAGTTTTTAGATGATAAATTTAACAACTATTTACCTTTGGCTGGTGGGACTATAAGTGGAAATATATTATGCAAGACTAATAATTCATCAAAACTCGGTTCATCTACTGCAAGATTTCACACTATATATACAAGCACACTTGATTTAGGAAACTCTACTGGAATTTATTCCACAGGGAATTATATATTGGCATTAATGTGTGGCAGACAACAGAGCGGAGAGGCAGGAGAAATATTCTTTAGCCATAATGGGACAACTTATCACTTTGAACCGAAGTGGTCGGGAGATGTTGCATTAGCGCAAACAATTGGACTAGGTAGAAGTAATAGAAAATGGAGAGATGTATGGTCACACGCTGGTACTCTGCAAACATCTGATATTTCCATGAAAGAAAATATTAAAAAAGTAGTTTCAGAAGATGATGCGGCAATGACTAGAGAGATTTCTTCTGAAGAAGTGTCTAGTATATCTAGTGATTCTATATTAGAAGCCGTAAAAAGTATTCAGCCTATAACATTCAACTACAAAGGTTCGAGAGATATTATGCTTGTTGCAGAAGGCAATGAACAAGATGAATATGCTCAAGTTGGGAAACAGTTAGGTATATCTGCCCAAGAATTAGAAAAAATTGACCCTATTTTGTTCGAATACATTGGAGTCAAAACAGAAACCGTAAATGAAACAGGTGAAAAAGTGCCAAGTTATTCTATTAAAACATTGGCTTATTCAAACATGATACTGGTTGCATTACAGGAAGAAATTAAATATAGAAATAAACAGATAGAAAATTTAGAAGAAAAAATAAAATTATTAGAAAAGAAAATTGACGCTTTAGCTTCTTAGGGGGTGGTTAGAAGATGGCTAAAGATTTAGCAAGTTTACCTAACTTCGTTGGCTCTCGTTCAGAAGAATATTTAAACTATATTTCTGGAAGAGCTACAAACTTAAATGCACTTCCGACTCCACATTCTCGTATAGAAGAATATTTAGAATTTTTATGCTATAACGGTACAGGAAGTGGAGGAAATAATACTAATGCTTTAACAAGTGTTAGGATATCTAGTGATGGGAATAGGTATGAATTTCTTGATGGCTCTGGCGTGGTTAGAGGGACAATTAACTTTATGACGGCTCAGGAGGTTCAAAATATTAAAAATTTATTTACGTAAAAGGAGAGAAAATCTTATGTCAAACAATATAGTAAAACAAGAACAACTTCATGAAATAGCTGGCGATTTATGGACAAAAGCAAAAAAAAGAGACATTGAAAGGTTTGAATACGACTCAGGGACTAAAACTCTTAAAGGTAAAAACTCTACTGATGCTACACTATCTATTAACGTAGAACTAACAGATTTAGTGTCTATCAATGACAGGGCAAAGTTCAAACAAGATGTATCTGTAGATAGTGCTGCTAGCATCAATAATTTACACATAGGTACATTAAACGGAGCGCATAATCGTGATAGATTTTCTGGCTGTAGGAGCATGACATCTAAAAGCTTCGTAGATGGGTATGTTAACCATTTGTTAGTAGTGCTTGATGATGCCTTAAATGTCAATGATCCAACTAACTGGAAAGTATGGGCTATAAAAAAGGGAGCTACTAGAAATGCTGACGTTGTATTTAAAGCATATCATACAAATGCACTTATTCCATCTACAGTACAGCAATATACTATACAAAATCAAACTGTCAAGTGTGCTAAAATCACTATTGATGAGGAATTTAGAGATGAAGTATACTTTATAGTTCAATGTAACGGACAACCTGTAAGAGTTATGACTAACCTTCCTCCTGAGCATGCTGGAGATGTTGTAAATTTATCAAAAGCGCCAGGAAATACGCCTAATAGCACTATAGACTGGGATCAATACAATGCAGACCAAAACATGGTAGCATTATGTTTGGTTGGTAGAGAAAGTATAACATCTTTAGCCGAAAAGTTAAGAAAGACACAAGCAGATGGTATAGTAACAAAAGTTAACAATATTGCTCCAGGCGCAGATGGTAATGTTGTTGTTAATGCTGATAATATCAAATACAATGCTGATACAAATGCCAAAACTATAAAAGCTGTGCTAGATGAAAAAGTAAGCAATATTACATTAAAGGCTAACGATAAAAAGAAGTTGGAGATAACAAAAGCTACTGGTGCGACAACTGATGTTGACTTAACAGAAGCTTTTAAAGCCAATAATGTTACTTACGGTAAACAAATAGCGGGAGCTAATAAGGCTACAGTCGAAGATGCTATTGATGCTTTAGTTGCTGAGAATGGCAAAAGCGTTAAAACTATTAAAAATGGTAGACCAGATGCGCAAGGGAATATAGATGTTACTGTTGCAGAAGGTGGAGCAACAGGCATAACTATGACTTTTGGTGCAACTGGAGGTACACCTGTAATAGTAGCAACATATATGACAGATCAAGAAGTAACAGCTATTAAAGATTTATTTGTATAACGAGAGGTAACACAAATGAGTATAGCAAATTTTGAACAATTAAAGGATATTACTCAAGACCTATGGCTAAAAGTTAAAGCAAAAATAGAAGCTATTGCTAATGATTATGTTAGTAAAACACAAGAAAATTTAGTCGAGGGAAAAACAATTCTACAAGATGGCTATATAGATGGGGTACTTTATTCTGTTAATAATCCTAACGCAACAGATGACAATTACACTAGAAGTAATACAGTATATTCGGGCACATCCAACAGAACTATACCAGCAGGGCAACAGGTTACTACTATAGTCATTGGGCTTAGAGGTTCTATAGCGGTAGGTTCTACAGTAACTGGAATTAACATTGGTGTTGTTAGGAAAAGCGACAATACAATTATTGAATATTTACATAGAAATAGCACTAGCATAGCGTTAGAAAATAAGTATACTCAAATTAATTCGACTATAATTATTAATGTACCTATCAACAAAAAATGGAGCGAAGAAATTTACTTTATTGTTGGTGCTAATGGCATGGTATGGCAAGAGCCACATAGAGATACAGGTTTAACTGCTGTAACTGGCGGAGATAGTTTACCGTCGGTGGGGCATGTAATCAATAATTTAAATCGTACAAATTATATAGGTAAAATTGTTGTTTTAGGTAAGGCTGTTAAATTAGAAACATTAAACAATAAAGTAGATTTATCTGATGTAGCTAATGTAGCTAACAAAATACCGCGTATAGGCGAAAATGGGAAACTAGATCCTAGCATATTACCAGCCGAACAAAATGGTGGAGTACGTACTGTTAATGGTCAATCTCCTAATCCAAGTGGTAACGTAACTGTATTGGCTGAACATATTAAATATCATGCAAATACAACTCTTAATATGAAACAAGCTTTAGACGGTAAGGTCAATGAGTCTGACGCTGTTACATCTTCTCAAGCAAACAAAATAGTGAAACTTGATGGGAATGGGAAAATTAATGAAAATATGTTACCAAGCTCAATTATAAAACCTAATTTAGATAATACATTTACAAGACATAACGCTTTTAATGATTATAGTCCAACTGTTCATAGGCTGTTTACTAGAAAATATATTAATAGTAGCGTAACAGACAATGCAGATGGATTTGAAGTAAATAAATATTTTGCGGCTGTTAATGAAAAATATACAGAGCATAACAAAGTAATATCTCACGTTCTTTTACCTATAAAAAATTCAAGAGTTGGTGATAATGTATCTATAGATTATTTTATATTCAACAACAATGGGCAAGTTACTTCTGTGGCTAGTGGAGCTAGACACTATCCTGTAATTGATGAACAAATTGCAGGTTGTTATTGTGCAAAGATAAATATAAATACTAATTCGGGTACTGCTGGGATTGGATTTGGTTTTATGTTATTTACTCACACTATTGATGGAAGGCAACTACAAGTAGCATGTAAAAGAAATGTAGGAAACAATAATGGCTGGACAAGACAATACAAGCCTAACGTTAATGATAACTTAGCTCACAATACAAGCATTAACTTTACTTATAAAATTTGCTATGAAACTACTTCAGAACTAGTAACAAGATTTGAGTTAGAAAATGTTACTCAAATGTACCCAAGAAATATGATAGGTGAAATGAAACAATTAGCTTATGATGGAGGGACCAGTTTTGAAGATGAAACAAATACGTGGCTAAGGGCAAACGGACAAGCTATTAATAGCAATGATTATCCAGAGTTGTATGAGAAGTTTAATACTCCTAGAACTGATGATATAGAAGTTTCTATACCAGACATCAATAGCCAAGTTGGTTATTACTATATATGTGCAAAATAAGATTAACTACAAGACTGCTTATCAATAAGTAGTCTTTTTGTTATAAATAGAAAGGAAAGAGAAAAAGATGGACGTAAACTTTCTTAACGAAGTGATAAATACATTAGGCTTACCTGTTGCTGGGATAGCTGCTCTAGGTTGGTATATAAATAAAAAAGATAAAGAAAAGGCTGCTGTTGATGCAGAAATAAGAGAAAGAAATAACAAAGAGCGAGATATGCTTATCGCTTCTATAGAAAAAAATAGAATTGTAAATGAAAAGCTACTAGAAGCAAATAAAGAACTCGCAGAAAGCAACAGATTACTTATAAATGAATTTTCTATCAAAATAAATAGTATAGAACATAATGTCGTTGAAATCAAAGAACAAATAAGAATATAAGGAGAAATTTATTATGAATATATCAGAAAGAGGACTTAATTTAATAAAATCTTACGAAGGATGCAGATTAACAGCATATAAACCAGTACAAACAGAACAATATTATACTATAGGATGGGGACATTATGGCCCAGATGTATATGCAGGAATGAGTATTACTCAAGCACAAGCTGATAATATGCTTAGAGAAGATGTTAGGTATTACGCTGATGCAGTAGATAGATATAATAGTAGATTTAATTTTACTCAAGAAGAGTTCGATGCACTTACTAGCTTTACATACAATTGTGGAGTTGGTTCTTTACAGGCTGTTATGTCTTGTTGTAATACTAAGCAAGAAATAGCAGAAGAATGTAAGTTATACAACAAAGGCGCGGGCGTTGTGTTAGCTGGGCTTGTAAGAAGAAGAGAAGAAGAATATCAATTATTTATGTCTGGTGAATATGTAGATGCTACGTCTAATGATAATGTAAATAGTGTAGAAAGTTATATAGTTGTAGCTGGAGACACTTTAAGCGCAATAGCTACAAAATATAATACAACATATCAAGAACTTGCAAAAATAAATAATATATCAGATCCAAATTCTATTTATGTAGGTCAAATCATACAGTTAAAAGCAAGCAATAATGTGCAGACCTATACTGTTCAATCAGGAGATACTTTAAGTGGGATAGCTGCTAAGTTTGGAACAACTTATCAATCACTTGCATCTATTAATGGAATTGCTGATCCTAATACAATTTATTCAGGACAAAATTTAAGAATAAGATAATTTTTAAGCCTAGTGGGTGTCCTTGCTTACTAGGCTTTTTTTATTTAGTAAAATATTTTTGTTTGTAAAGGGTAATATAATAATAAGCAGCAAAAGAAATAAAACAGAACGAAAATGGTTAAAAAGCATACTTCGTTCTTGAAAAACAGGTAATCGTTCTGAAAAAGCTTATAAACGTATTTACAAAAAGGGGTTAAGTTGTAAAATTAAATAGAGGTGTATGAAGTGAAATAAATTACGATAGTGTTTATGTAACAAATAAATATTATTATATAAGTTATGTAAGTGAAAGTGGAACAAGAAGATATGTAGCAAGTAGAAGCAGAGCAGGGGAACAATATTTAAATTGTATTTAGAAATTAAAGCTAGGTATGTGAAAGTGCCTAGCTTTTTACATATAAAAAAGACTTATATGTTCACACCATATAAGTCTTTTACCACCATCTACGCAAGGAGGTGGTGCAATGAAAATGTCTTTTAAAGAATTGAAACTTGAAATAAAATTCTTCGGATTCCATTTAAACATAAAAATATCTAAATAAAATTATAATATATTTTTATATAAAATAAAAGGCTAAAGGTAGATAAAATCTGCTTTTAGCCTTATTTTTTTATGAAAAACTATTGACTATTTATACTACATGTAGTATAATATAATTGTAGAGAGGGGGAGGAAAAGTGATTAAAAAACTAAAAAAGCTTGATAAACTACTTGCGATAGTTATCAAGCTTATGATAAAAATAGCGATTATAAAAGAACTTATAGAAATAATTTTATAAAAGCTAACAACCACTAGAGGGGATTAATCCCCTCGCTAAAATAATACAATATTAATCACTTAAAATCAATATGAAGAATAATGTACCAGTATTAATTGTTAAAATAGTTTTCAAAATATTAGTAATTATAGCATTAGCATATTTAATAATAAAATTATAATTTAGGAGAATGGAGTATATGACAAAAGAATTAAAAAAGCAAACAATAGCAAATAAAAAATGGGAAGAAAAAAATAAAGAATATTCTAGTTACTTAAAAAGCAGATCATCAGCAAGAAGCTTCATAAAAAATAAA
>OCAA01000620.1_pt1 | contig 28970 bp, 33 predicted proteins | sample 1538241 | NCBI WGS metagenome assembly OCAA01 (sample SAMEA2580241, study PRJEB22360) | human gut metagenome | biome: human gut; feature: human-associated habitat; material: faeces | place: Denmark | collected 2008/2010
CAGGCAGAGAAAACTGGCCGATTTTCTCTGCACTGGAGGGATAATACAAGGCCTGATAAGCGTAGCGCATCAGGCTATTTTGCATTTGTCATCAGCCGCCGTCACCCCGACAGTATCGGGGTGACGGATAATCACTTACTCGATCCCTTTACTACGCAGGTAATCTTCGTAATTACCGCTAAAGTCGATCACGCGTTCCGGGGTGATTTCCAGAATGCGGGTCGCCAGGGAGCTTACGAACTCACGGTCGTGTGAAACAAAGATCAGCGTGCCCTGATACAGTTCCAGCGCCATGTTCAGTGACTCGATGGATTCCATATCCAGGTGGTTGGTCGGTTCGTCCATGATCAGAATGTTCGGCTTCTGCATCATTAACTTACCAAACAGCATCCGCCCTTTTTCCCCACCGGAAAGCACTTTAGCTGGCTTTTTGATGTCGTCCTGGCTGAACAGCAAACGACCGAGAATGCTGCGTACCGCCTGCTCGTCATCGCCTTCCTGCTTCCACTGACTCATCCATTCGAACACGGTCAGATCATTTTCAAACTCATATTCGTGGTCCTGGGCGTAGTAACCAATGCGCGCGTTTTCAGACCATTTTACGGTGCCGCTGTCCGGTTGCAGATCGCCCACCAGCGTTTTCAGCAGCGTTGATTTACCGACGCCGTTGGTACCCAGTACCGCAAGTTTTTCACCGACCTCCAGCAGCAGGTTGAGATTTTTAAACAGTGGACCGTTATCAAACCCTTTGGTCAGACCTTCCACTTCCAGCGCGTTACGGAACAGTTTCTTATCCTGTTCAAAACGGATGAACGGGTTCTGACGGCTGGAGGCTTTCACCTCTTCCAGTTTGATTTTATCAATCTGGCGCGCGCGCGAAGTTGCCTGGCGAGATTTCGAGGCGTTGGCGCTAAAGCGGCTAACGAAAGATTGCAACTCAGCAATCTGCGCTTTCTTCTTGGCGTTATCGGCCAGCAGACGTTCACGCGCCTGGGTCGCCGCCGTCATGTACTCATCGTAGTTACCCGGATAAACGCGCAGCTCGCCGTAATCCAGATCCGCCATGTGGGTACAGACCATGTTAAGGAAGTGACGGTCGTGCGAGATGATGATCATGGTGCTGTCACGCTCGTTCAGCACCTGTTCCAGCCAGCGAATGGTGTCGATGTCGAGGTTGTTGGTCGGTTCGTCGAGCAGGAGAATATCCGGATCAGCAAACAGCGCCTGCGCCAGAAGCACACGCAGCTTCCAGCCAGGAGCAACTTCACTCATCGGGCCGTAGTGCTGTTCCACTGGAATTCCCACGCCAAGCAACAGTTCACCGGCGCGAGCTTCCGCAGAGTAACCGTCCATTTCGCCGTATTTCACTTCCAGATCGGCCACTTTATAGCCGTCTTCTTCACTCATTTCCGGCAAAGCATAGATGCGGTCGCGCTCCTGCTTCACTTCCCACAACTCTTTATGCCCCATGATCACCGTATCCAGCACAGTGAACTCTTCAAAGGCAAACTGATCCTGACGCAGCTTACCAATGCGCTCGTTGGGATCGAGGGAAACGTTACCCAGCGTCGGCTCAAGGTCGCCGCCGAGAATCTTCATAAAGGTGGATTTACCACTACCGTTCGCGCCAATCAGGCCGTAACGGTTGCCGCCGCCGAATTTGACGGAAATGTTTTCAAACAACGGCTTACTGCCGAACTGCATGGTGACGTTACTGGAAACTAACACAGGCGTATCCTGAAAAGAGATATGACAAACCGCGCATTATGCCATAAGTCTGAAAGAAGATCCTGCTCCTCGCTTAAGGTCTACACTCAAGCCAAAGGCAAAAAATGTGATTTCGTACACATCTGATTTCACTGTGAGCTGGAATGAACTTATAATGCGCTTCCAATACTCTAATATTCTCAACCCAATGGCCTGCCAGGCACAAAATCTCGCTTAACATGAATATGAAATTGAAAACATTATTCGCAGCGGCCTTCGCTGTTGTCGGCTTTTGCAGTACCGCCTCTGCGGTAACTTATCCTCTGCCAACCGACGGGAGTCGCCTGGTTGGTCAGAATCAGGTGATCACCATTCCTGAAGGTAACACTCAGCCGCTGGAGTATTTTGCCGCGGAGTACCAGATGGGGCTTTCCAATATGATGGAAGCGAACCCGGGTGTGGATACCTTCCTGCCGAAAGGCGGTACTGTACTGAACATTCCGCAGCAGCTGATCCTGCCGGATACCGTTCATGAAGGCATCGTCATTAACAGTGCAGAGATGCGTCTGTATTACTATCCGAAAGGGACCAACACCGTTATCGTGCTGCCGATCGGCATTGGTCAGTTAGGCAAAGATACGCCTATCAACTGGACCACCAAAGTTGAGCGTAAGAAAGCAGGCCCGACCTGGACGCCGACCGCCAAAATGCACGCAGAGTACCGCGCTGCGGGCGAACCGCTTCCGGCTGTCGTTCCGGCAGGTCCGGATAACCCGATGGGGCTGTATGCACTCTACATCGGTCGCCTGTACGCTATCCATGGCACCAACGCCAACTTCGGTATCGGCCTGCGTGTAAGTCATGGTTGTGTGCGTCTGCGTAACGAAGACATCAAATTCCTGTTCGAGAAAGTACCGGTCGGTACCCGCGTACAGTTTATTGATGAGCCGGTAAAAGCGACCACCGAGCCAGACGGCAGCCGTTATATTGAAGTCCATAACCCGCTGTCTACCACCGAAGCCCAGTTTGAAGGTCAGGAAATTGTGCCAATTACCCTGACGAAGAGCGTGCAAACAGTGACCGGTCAGCCAGATGTTGACCAGGTTGTTCTTGATGAAGCGATTAAAAACCGCTCCGGGATGCCGGTTCGTCTGAATTAATCTTCAAAACTTAAAGCAAAAGGCGGACTCATAATCCGCCTTTTTTATTTGCCAGACCCTAGTTGGCCGGGAGTATAACTAACAAAACATATCCCACCAACGCCGCCCACAACAGCATCGGTATTGAATAGAGATGGAAACGCCACCAGATGCGGCGATCGTTCGCCATACGTAGCGCAATCAAATTTGCCAGCGATCCGGGTAATAACCCAAAGCCACCTACGTTTACCGCCCATACCAGTAATAAAGACGGCGGCACATAGTTCAGCAACAATATGGTACTCGGCACGTTACTGATCACCTGCGATAAACCGATTGCCGTTAACCATAACCCGGGTTCAGATAGATGACTCACGTTACCCAACACGCCTTGCAACGCTGGAAGCTGGGTCAGTAAATGGACGTCGATAAACATCGCCATAAACACCAGCAGCAGCGTCCAGTCCACACTGAGCACCACGCGACGTGCCAGCAGCGCAAAGCCTGCCGCCACAATCACCAGTCCCCACAGCTCTTGTTTGAACTCCAGCGCCGTCAGAAAGACGATATACAGCCCCAGACAACTCCACACCAGCCGCGGTTTCCACTCCGGTGTTTGCACCCCCGTATGGTATTGCAGCGCCTTTCCAGGGAAACAACACCAGCACAGGAGCAGGAGCGTCAGCATCATTGCGCCAGCCAGCGGTGCCATTTGGGCAATAAATCCGGCAAACGAAAGACCAGAACGTCCCCAGATAAGAATATTTTGCGGGTTGCCAATTGGCGTCAGTAGCGAACCAGCGTTGACTGCCAGCGCCTCAAAAATAATCAGCCGATTAACCGGGATCTCACACAGTCTTTTTAGCGTGATAGTCAGCGGAACAACAATAAACAGCGCGACATCGTTGGTCAGAAAGGTAGAAAGCAGCGCCGCCGCCAGCACCATAAACATCGCCAGCCGACGCTCCGTAGCAAAGCGGCGCACCATTTTGCGCCCCAGCACATCAAAATAACCGCTTAACTCCACACCTTTGGTCAGCAGCATCAGGCCGCTTAAGGTGATGATGGTGTGCCAGTCGATAGCAGCAGGCCAGGATTTCGGTGCAAAGGGCACGAAAAAGCTTAATCCGATACCAACAAGAATTAATAACTGAAAAAAACGATCGCCTTGCAGCGTGCGTAAAAAAGGCAGGCTCATTTGGCACCGTGTTTCTGGGTAAACAAACGAAAAGCGTCGAGCGTCTCTTCACTAACATGGTGCTCCATGCCTTCCGCGTCGCGACGGGCGATTTCCGGACTGACGCCCAACACCAACAAGAAATTTTCGACTATCTGATGTCGCTCGCGGCTTTCCTGCGCCAGCTTCTCTCCTTCTGCCGTTAAAAACACGCCACGCCAGGGGATCATTTCAATCAGCCCCATGGTTGCCAGCCGCTTAAGCATTTTAGCCACCGTCGGTTGCGAAACTCCCAGACGAGCAGCCATGTCCACCTGACGAGCTTCCCCCACTTCCCTGATCAAGTCAGAAATCAGCTCAACGTAATCATCAATAAGCTCGCGCCGATGCGCCTCTCTGACCTGGCGGAACCCTTCAACGTGCTCTTCCACGTTCACTAACTGCGTCACTTTTTTTGCTGTTGGCGTACCTGCGCGACGACTCATTGTGCTTCCTCATTATGGTGACGCATACATAGCGTTCTCATTTCGTGCGCACATTGTAAACCAGAGTTGCGAAGGTACAAAAAATTAACGTTTTAGCAATAGCTATATAATATAGCTTGTTAATACAAATAAAAAATTACAAAAAAACGATTTAAATCATGTAGTTATATAAAAAACAAATCATAACAAAAATTTAAATTGTCTCAAAAGAGTCTCAATCAAATCATAGTCCACAACAGCCTCCCTTAACCTCTGACTCAAAAATGTACATATGGTTTATTGGAGGTTAACCTCTTTGTTTGAAAGTAACATAAATTATGAGATAGTTTCAGCTATCTAAACATGGCAGGAAGAAACATGTTCAATCCAGAAACGGGCTTAACTATCATGATTCCAACTCTCAATGATGAAGAGGGGGATTTCATGCGTTTGTTTATGATCTATCAACAGGTGATGAAGACAAACGCACCACAGATCATGTTTGTATTCACTTATTGTCGTTTCTTGCGACCAAATGCTGTTGCCTTTTTAGGCGGCACAATTCGCTCTTTACAAAAGAAAGGTGTAAGTGTTTTTATAGACTGGAACAGCATCCCAAGTGCAGTAATGGCTTCGCTCAGACAGAATACATTTTGTAGCAAACTAGGTTATAACTCTCAAACTAGTCCGGGCCACGCAATTCCATATAGAGAGGATCCAAAAGAAGATTCTAATGCAATTCTCGATTATTTAACCCAAAACTGGATTGGCAAAGGTTGGGTTAGAGTCAGCGAACCTTTAAGGGACGCGATTGCAGGGAAAGTTTGGGAAATTTATGCAAACTCTTTTGAACATTCAAAGTCTAAAATTGGAGTATTTTCCTGCGGCCAACATTTTAGAAAAAAAAATGAATTGGTTTTATCTGTTGTTGATTTCGGCGTTGGGATACCTCACAACGTTAGAGAATTTCTTTCTTCTGATGCACGAGCAGCATCTCTGTCAGCAGAGCTATGCTTAAAATGGGCATGCCAAAGTGGGAATACAACCGCAACAGCAAATGGTATACCAAGAGGTTTAGGCTTACATTTACTTAAGGAATTAGTCAGAGTAAATAATGGCAAGTTAGAATTATATAGTCATGATGGTTATGTTAAAATAAGTAATCAAGGAGAGGAATATAAAACTCAACCTTTTTATTTCGAAGGTACTATACTTAACATAACACTACTCTGTGATGAAAAATATTACAGACTAACTTCGGAATTAGGATAATTGAATGAAAATTTTAATCAAAGACTTTATTGGAACCAGATGCATATTAAAAGATGATGGTCAGAAATTATTTGAAGAAATCTCTCGCCATCTAGAGAATAAAAATGAAGTTATTTTGGATTTTTCTAATGTAAAAATGTTTGCATCGCCTTTTTTTAACTATAGTATAGGTCAACTATTTAATAAATTTTCCGAAGAGGAAATAAGAAATAATTTGCATCTTGAAAATCTTGAAGTTGTTGGCCATTCAATAATTGAAAGAGTTGTCGAAAATGCAAGCAGATTTAAATCTGATCTTGATTATAAAAAAATTGTTGATGAGATATTAGAACAACAAGCAAGGGAGTCTGACTAATGGCGTATTCAGGCATTATATTAGCAAATGTCTTTGATATCGGGAAATACTCCCCGACAAAAGATGATAAATTTTTAGTTGATACTAATGTTTGGTATTGGATGACTTATACAAAAGGCATACCGTCTAACAGACAGTATCTAAATACCTACGTTAATTTTATTAGCGATTGTATTTCTAACAACTCACAACTGTTTCACTCTGGCTTATCTTTAGCCGAACTCGCACATATAATTGAGTCCACTGAAAGAGAAATACACGAGGCAACAATAAAATCAAATATTAGGACTAAGGAATTCAGGCATAAATATGCAAAGGAAAGGCAACTTGCAATGAAAGAAGTTGAGGTTTCGTGGGCTCAAGTAAAACAGATTGCACCGCAAGTTGACTTAACAATATGCCAAAAATTAACAGATGCTTGTGCATCAAAAATGACTGGAAATACCTTAGATGGTTATGACCTCATGATTCATGAAACTATGTTAAACCATGGCATTACGAATATCATCACTGATGATGGTGATTATACATCCGTGCCAGAAATAAATGTATTTACTATAAATAAAAAGGTAATTACGTCTGCTGCAAAGCAAAAGAAACTGATGAATTAATAAAACCTAAAATCGGAACAGTGCACTTTAAATTTTAGAAAATTTCAGTTCTGTTGATTATGTAAACTTCTAACCAGCCCGCACCAACTCTCAGATGTGGGCTTCCTTCGATAACCTATTATCACAAGCTATCAATTTACAAAACTCACAAAAAAATCATTTTTTCTTGTTTATCTGTTGGTTACAACCAATAAGTGCTCCTTCACTAATCTTTTTCACTGAAAAATACTGAAATTCCTTTCATACTTTTCAGTTCTGGTTTTCCGCAAAGCTGCCAGAACTGGCGCTGTCTGGTGCTCGGGTTTGTAGAAAAAGAAAACTGAAAAATTTTATCGATCCAGAAACCGCAGGCGGGTGCGGTGTAGTGCCGTTTTTGTCTCCGAAAGATTTATTTTGTCAGCGTGTAACGCCGTCAGCGTAGCGTGACAGCACAGATCCTTTTGTGGTCTTGCGCGGTAGTGGTCAGATGAAAGAAGCGCTTAGAATGCGTCTTGTGGGGTCTGGGGATGGGTACAAAAAAGCCCGTAACATGCGCGGGCCGATGGGATGATCAGGCGATTATTTTCTGGTACTTACTCCGGGTCTGTCCGGCCTTCTCTGCTGTCTGGGTAAATGCGCCGGCATTGGTTGGCGTACCCACGCTGGGGTGTGAATGGCTCGCACACTGCTGCGCCAGCTCTGCCAGTAAATCAATGGTGTCCAGCATCATGGTCAGGGTGTTGACGCTCTCACTGCCAATATGGACGGTTGGCCCCATAATCTGCTGACCGCCCGATGCCACAGATTTGCGTAATGCAGCAATCTTTTCAGTCAGGGTTCCCCCCACATCAACATCCACGGTTCCGGCCACCTTAGTGGACTGTTTCCCGGAAATATCGGTTTCGTCATTGCCTTCAATACTGGCCAGTCTGTTACCCTTCACGGCCTGGCTAAAATCACCGGCACTCACCTGTTGAATGGCTCCCGCCATCAGGGTGGAGGTACCCAGCACCGTAGTCTTATCAGTGGCTTTAACCGTGGTTTCACGAGTGACCAGATCACGCTGTTCCGTATCGGCTTTAACCGTCCGCGCCATCGATGTTTCGCTGATGGTCTGATCGGTCTGCCTCACCCAGTCGCCAGCCTGGGTAACACGCTGCGACACTTCAGCCCGCTGCTGTTGCAGCTGCTCACCGGGCTTAACATCCGGCAGGCTGGTACCATCCGGCAGTGTCTGCCTGATAAACGGTTTATCCGGGCGGCCTCCGGTAAACGCAACTTCAACCAGCGTCCCTTCTGGTGGGAACTGGAACATGCCAGAGTCATTCCCGGCCATAGGTACCGGCAGCGGCACCGCAGAATAAACCGGCGTCTGGTTGTCCGGGTTGCCGTCTGCATCAAGCAGCTGCACATCAACGGCATAGCGCGGCCGGAACGGGTCGGCAAAATTACCGCTTTTCACCTCCTCGCTGGGTGCCACCACTCTGGCCAGTTTTGGCAGATGCAGCCCGGAAGCCAGTTCCGGGTAATGGCTTTCAATCTGGCGCTGTGCAGGTGTTTTCTGTAATGGCTGACCTGTTGCGCGGTTTCTGGGTGTCCAGGTGATGGCCATGGTGTCATTGGTCAGATGAACTTTGGTCACGCGCTCCCCGTTCAGCTCCACACCCGGCCGCAGACTCTGGATCACCGGCAGCGTCATGGAATTACCGCCAGCCGCCCCCTGGCTGAACTCTGCCGGGATATCGACCGGACGACCGGCAAACAGCGCTTTTTCCGCGCCGCCCACATACAGAGAACCATCCGGCAACTGGTACCAGATGTAATCCGGGATACTGAATGCTCTGCCCAGATTATTCAGCAACTGATAGCCAGTGCCATTGTGGGTGAAATGGGGGATCGGTTTATCGCTGTATGGGGCATCCGGCACACTGACAGCAATTCCGCTGTTTTCCTCCAGCCAGCTGGCTACCTTGCGCAAAGTGGGATGCTGAAATGAACATGGCCACATCCTTTCAAATACGCCGACCAGCTCGCGCACAAACAGACGATGAAAACCGTTTTCGGCAGGTTGTGAGCGTTCCACATAACCTGTAAACCAGCGCAAAAGCAGATCGGAATATCCCACATCCAGCCGTACCAGTTTCCCGGTGTAATCCGTGGCTGTCTGTGCAGTGATAAATCCCCGGCCGCAGCTGTTCAGCTCCAGCACTAGGCTGGCCTCAGCCAGGTGAACTTCATCCGTTGAAAGGTACAGGCGTTTAACTGGTTTCATCATTAACCCAAAGCATCATTGACGGGTTTCAGCACTCGTTTTTCAAACCACGTCAGTTTTTCTTCATCTTCCCCGGCACTCTTACTGCCAGGCTGTCCCGCATTACCGGCAGTCTGTTTTTGGGCAGACGTTTTGCCTATTGCCCGGGCTTCCCGCTTTTCCTGCACGCTGATATGCTCTGCTAGCGTAAACGTGACCAGCCAGGCCATTTTCCCGTCCTGCTGTGGGGCATCCAGCGTTCCGCTGAACGTTGCCTCACGAAAATTAACGGCTCTGGCCACCTCGTGGGCAACACGGTATTTCTGGCGATTGCCTCCGGTATCGGTGGCGCTGGCCAGCTCAAAAATACGCTTCAGGATCTCCGGCTTTTTAAATGGTATTTCGCCACTGATACGCAGCTCTTTTCCCTTTGCACCCTGCTCTGATTTGGTCGTGGCGCTGGTCTGCCCGGACTGGTCTTTATCCTGAAACTGCTGCGAGACAGTCACACGAATATTCTTCAGCGGTATGGCTTCACCATTAAGCGCCAGCGTTGGGATCGAAGTCATGAATCATTCCTTTTATTCCATCCAGATTATCGCCAACCAGCATCACCGCCGCCGTATAAACGGCTGACGGCTGCGGAATATCTTTTACCAGCTCCAGCAACGTGGTGGCTGTGTCGCCGTTGCCCGTAAACACCCAGGCTCTGGCGCTTTTCCCCCGTAAATCATCCAGCCCGCTGGACACATCACTGATAAGTTTGTCACGCAGTTGCGCAAACTCACCCAGTTGCTGCTTTAACCCGTCCAGGCTGAATCCTGCACTGGCCGTTTTTTGTGCCTGACTGACAGCTGCTGCGGACAATGCCTCCCTGGTGGTTGGCACAGACAGCGGAATGGCAACCGGCAACCCTGCCCCGCTTTTCGCGGGAATCTGCATTTTTTCGATGGCCAGCGCCGCAGCGGATTGCGCCAGACGCCTGACCTGAGTGAATGCCGGTGCCGGGAAAACATCAACCAGACCGTTAAGGCGGGTCATAAAATTCTCCTGCGTCTGGCCAGTGACCATCATGATCACCACGTCAGCATGACCAGCGGATCCGGCCAGCCTTTCCGCTAGGTATCTGACAGCATTCACCGGACTGAGATATGCCCCATTTTCTGTCTGCTGCCCCAGTCCGTGGATCCACGGATGCGCAGGAACAATGGAACAACTTAACGCAGCCAGCGAATCCGTGAAGGCCAGACGAGCATCACGCCACATTACCCGGTACCTCCGGCCAGACAATATCTGGTGCATCTTCCGGGTTAATACGACTTAACAGCACACGGAATTTTTTGAACTCAACCAGGCTCTGTTTTTCGTCGTCCGTTGCCATATCAAGATCAACGGCATCCTGTAATGTCGCAATAGCCCCGTTTGCCAGATTAAGCAGGGTTTTCTTATGTGCTTCCGCTTCATTAACCTGCGCTTCACGCGCCGCATCTTCATCATCGACCCATGCGCCACCGTCCCATTTCTGACACGGATTTTCCGGGGCAATAGTGGTCGTTCCGTCCGGATAAGTACCTGGCTCCGTGATCGTAACTTCAAGCCCCGTTTCGGTGCTAAAAACCACCTCACCGCGATGGTCTTCACTGAGAATCCATTCCTGATTCTCAGCATCAAAAACGGCAGTAAACCCGGCTTTTGCTTTCGGAGGTTCTATCGTGGTGCAATTGGCTGGTAAGCCGGTATAGGCAGGAATGAACGCATCACCTTTGCCAATAAATTCCCGGGTGCTCTCCAGCAGGTTGTAAACAGTGATAATCCGATCCTGGTCGGTCATTTTGAAAGTCATCAGGCAAGCCTCACAATGTAGTTATAAGCAATGTTTTTAACAGTGTTTTCTGCGTTACCAGCAGCGTTCACAGTAATGGTGTGCCCATGAGCACCAATTGCCACCGTGTGACTGTGAGCACCAATTCCGACGGTGTGGTTATGAGCGCCAATACCAACCGTATGGGCGTGCGCTCCTGCACTCCCCGTCTTTCCATTGCCCAGTCCTGAGTTATAACCCGCTGAAACGCCATTACCTGCACCAGTGTTACCAACAGCTATACCGTGCGCATGCTCTCCGGTGCTGTTAGTGGTTTTAGTGCCATAGTCAAATGTGCTGACCGTTTTAGTACCGTAATCAAAGGCACTGCTTGATTTAGTGCCTAAGTCCGTATTTGATGCACTTGCGCTGTGAGTATGTGACTTGATGCCATCCAGTTCCTGTGAAAGCACTGCACGGCCGCTGGCCGGTTTCCCTTTAATTATCCAGCCACGCATATCAGGTATGATCCCGGAAGGATACGCACCCGCGAGCAATGGATAAGCCGATTTATCAAAAGCCTGTCCTTGCATCAATGTCCATCCGGTTGGTGGCGTATCCGTTGGCCAGGGTACCGGTATCCCCACCGGCAACACATCATTTCTGTCGAGGGTCGCCAGCTCTCCAAGCGCAAGGTTTTTTCGCGCTTTTGGTTTGTCTTTTACATCAGCAAGACTGGCATCTTTACGCAGATAATCGTTGCTTGCCTGTTGCTCATTCAGCGTCCCTTTTGGCCGCAAATCGTTGATATTTCCATTCGCATCAATGCTGGCCACCGCAAACACGTAATGCTTTACGCCGTTCTGCACATAATCAGCCAGGTTTTCCGCTACGGTAATCTTGCTCTGAACATTCCAGACACTGGTCAGCGCTCCCGCCCAGCACACATCCAGCCAGACTTTTACCGGCTTTGCGGTAACAGCAATATTCTGGTTTGCCGCCAGTGACGCACGTAACCCCGCCACATAGCCGGTGCCTTTAGTCAAGAAAAACTGATTACCGGTTTTGCTGACCAGCCAGCCATCACCGAAAAACGCCGCTGTGCCGTAAATGTCCACGTTTTCCAGGCGCTGGCGTTCATCCATTCCGGCCATACGCGCAGTGAAATCGATCTGCCACGTCTCAGCCGGTGTAGTAATTCCGGTTTCGGTCTGGGCGCCGTTGTATTCCATCAGGAATGAGCGGGTAAGGACGTTACCCTGCTGGCCTTCTTTTGTTTTCAGCTTTTGCTGCACCGGTGCATAAACAATCATCGCCAGCGTTCCGCTGGCTTTATTCAGCAGACCGATCCAGTTAAAACTGAAATCCCCCACATCTGCCCCCAGTACGGCGGAGTACACCACTCCGTTTTCATTCACCACACCGGTGCGGGTAACGGGCTGCCGGTAAACAATCTGTGCAGCCGGTGGCAGTTTTTCATTTCGGTCAATGGGGGCATCAGGGTTCAGTCCGGGCACACTGGCAAACACAAATTCATCAAGCACCACTGGTTCGCCAGTAGCACCCTGCTGCGCTTTCCAGTGTTCAAATGCCAGCGTGATAGCTGTCTGTGACATATAAAACTCCTTACAAACCCGCGCTGAATGTCGCGCTGTGGGTTTCCATACCGCTTAACGTTGCCGGATAAACCACGTATTCCCCCTGATCCCATCCAGCCCGGATGGCCAGCTTTTCAGATGTGATCACTTCAAACTGATAGCGGCGACAGGTTCGCCCGTACTGGCGGATTATCTGGATAAGCAACTGCGTGTTGTCCGCGATCTGACTGTCAGTGACGCGAACCAGAATCACATCCCAGTCAATGTCTGGCTGGCGCTCCAGCAGCTCCACATACCCAATACCAAGCCGTTCAAAAATATTGATAAATCCCGCTACCGAACCGGCATCACGCGCATTAATAAAGGCGTACGCCACGCGCTTGCGAAAGAGGTTTAATGGCTCCCCGTCAAAACGGGTAATATCGCGGTCATAGGCCAGCAGGTTCAGCAATGCCGGTGTGCAGGTCAGCGGATCAAACTGATTCATCGGCCAAGTTATCCAGCCGTAAACCTCCGCCCAGAATCGCCGCGCTGTATTCCGCAGTTTTTTCGGCTCCCCCTGGTTCATCCAGGAAGGAAGCACCATTCCGGCCAGCTTTTTCATGAACTCATTCATTTTCAAGACTCACTACCAGTGATTTCAGGCGCGGCACATTCAGCTCACTGGTAATGTCACCCAGTGAAAAAGCCAGCGAATCCGCCAGTGAAAAGGTTTTGTGGATCTCGCGTCCCAGCTGAGAAAATGAGAAGCGCGAATATGGCCACGTCTTTCTGACGTCAAAATCCGCATTCTCACGAAAAGCACAGCGGATCAGGTTTTCAATCCCGTTCTTCAGGCTGTTCTGTTCGTCGTCTGTCAGGTTGGTCAGATTTCTGACGTACACCGTCACGGCCAGATCGTGAAGGGTTTCCGGCATGGCGTAACACTGCATATCATCGCCGTGGCCGTGATGCCCCTGCGTGTTGATGTAATCATTCACCGCATTCACAAACGGCGCAGAAGCTACCCCGCTGTCCAGCAACAAATACGCGTTTGCGGTACCTGGCCCCCTCGGCGCTTCATGCTCAAAGAAAATCCGGTCAATACTCAGCCCGGCAACACCGGCAATCATTGAACGGTAAACCGCATCCGTGTGGTAATTACCCACCAGGTTAAACTGGTTCCGGCAGCGTTCACGCAGTTCATCATCACTTTCTTCATCAGCACCCGGCACTGTCAGCCAGTTTTCCTCACTGGCCACATGGCTGATACCATCCACGGCCACAGGCAAAATGCGGTAATACCCTGGCGCAAGGTTATAGGCTCCCCCGGTTCCGGTGGCTTTCACCGGCAGCAATGCGCTGACCGTGCCGGAAGGGATCACCACATCGCCTGTGGTCGCCAGTTCGTAAACCCTGCCGTTAATGCGTTCAGTCTGGATAACCGTCCCGGCCTTCACCGTCACAACAGCTTTGGCATCTTCCTTAAAGAAACGGATCACACCCTGCGCAGCGCTGGCGGGTTTCGCCGTCACGTTCACCGCCCAGGCCAGCAGACGCAACATGCTCCCGCTGGCCGTGGCCACAAACATATTAGCCAGCACTGTGGACACCAGAACCTCTTTCAGCCACATCACCGGCGCAGTCACAATGGCCGTGACTAACCGCCAGAACGGTGACATGCGGGATGTGTTGGTGATCATTCCTTCCTCAGCCGCAATCGCATTAAAGCGATCCCGCACTTCAGATTCCGTCACCGGCATCCCGCTGGCCTTCACCACTTCCTCAAAATCAACCTGCGGTTTTTCCGTCATAAATCCACCTGCGCAGAAATTCCGCCAAAGTCATAGGTGCTGGCAGTTATCCATAAACGTTTCTGGCTTTCCTCACTGATTTCTACAGTTCCCGGAATAATCCGTTCATCATCTTCAATCAATAATTCCATACGGGTAAAAATATCCGCCCGCATTGTTGGGCTGCGTTCAGCAATCAGTTCGGTTGCCAGTCCGCTCTCAATAATGGCGTGAATAATGTCCTGCCCGATACTTTTACGGTTATTACACAGTTCAGGTTCATATCCGGTATTCAGAACAAAATCACCCTTCAGGATCAGCAAATCTATATAAAGTGGTTCATTCACGCATTTAGCTCCTGCCATTCCATTAACTGACCAGGGGACATCGCTTCTTTGGTATGGAAATGAACCTCCCCTATTTTTTTGCTGTTATCAGTGACTGATTTAGAATTGCTACTGATTGTTTTATTTATCCCGCCCTTATCAATTCCTTTTATCTCTCCACCCGTTGACAACGTATTTCCAGTTAATGGTGGTGAAGTGGTACTGGCCATTGATATATCCACACCGGGGATTTTATTCAGTTTCTCAACAATCCAGTTCCACGACTTCAGAAAACCGTTTTTAACGGATAGCCAGACATTATCAAACAACGAAACAATACCCGTGGCCAGACCGCTTAATGCCTGTGAAGGAGAAAACCCGGTCAGCATGGAAATAAAACTGTTCCATCCTTCGCTGATAAACTGCCAGGCTGAAGTAAACACCCCGGCCAGCCATTCCACTACACTGGCGCATGCCTGAAATGCAGCGGTATCCATGACCGCGTTCTTTACCGTGTCCCAGTGCTTAATCAGCAGCCAGCAACCGGCAGCAAGTAAGGCGACGGCACCAATCACCAGCAGGATCGGCCAGCTCATCAGATTGATACCTATCCCGGCCATCATTGCCGCCATACGAACCGCCAGCAACGTACCGCGCAGAAATTTCAGCGTGGCGTTCCAGGCAACAACGGCAATGTTTCCCAGCCAGACAGTGGCAGTGTAAATTTTCGTGACGGCCATCAGCGCCACCCAGATCCCGCGCAACCCCATCATGATGAATTTAGAGGCACCCATAACAATATTGGCGACAGCACCCACAGCCGCAAAGCTGAGCAAGGCCATTGCCGCATACCCGACAACACGCGCAATGTTGGGAAACAGCTGCATCCAGCGGGCAAAAGTCTGCCCCATATCAGCCAGGCGGTTCAGAACTGGATAGAGCACCGGGATCAGCGTCAGGCCAATCACGGTTTGGATAGCCTTCAGGATTGCGACAAAGCGATCCCACGGCTTCACCATTTTCTGCGCCATTTCCTGGGTACGCTTCAGACCATCTGCACCGCCCAGTTCTGTGATATTGCGCTGAAGCAGCGCCACATTGCCATAAAGGTGTTTCACCACCGCAGAACTGTCACCAAATGCCGCATCCAGTTCAGCCTGGGCTTTCAGATTCCCTTCCAGACTTTTGCCATACTTGCCCTGTAACTTGATCAGCATTTCAGGCATGGACAGCATTTTGCCGGTGGAATCCGTGAAGGACAGTCCCAGCTTTTTACCGCCCTCAATGGCTCCGGTCATGAAGCCTTCATAAGCGCTGCTGGCTTCCGTGCCCAGTGTCCGCTGAAGCTGTCCCAGCACGGCCAGCTGTTCATCCAGTCCCACGCCGTAGTTAGTACCCACGCCGCGCGCCCCTTCCATCAAATCCTTGATAGCAGCCATTTCCGTGCCAAAGGTTTTGCGCATGTACACCATTTTTCCGGCCAGTTGTTCAGCAAACTCAACCTTTCCCAGCCGGTTGGCATCGGCGGAAAAGTTACCGAACATCTGCCCCATAAACTCAGCGGTTTCCGCTGCGGTGGATTTGAGCGCAAACGCCAGGGTATTGGCGACTTTCGTCACTTTCGGCAGCTCATTCCCGGTCAGCCCGGCAATGGAGGCGTTTATACTTTCCGTGGACTGGACAAACTCCACCGCACTGGCGCCGTAGGTTGTACTGAAGCGCAGCGCATCACGCTGAACGGCCTTAAGAGCAGAATCATCGATCCCTTTTGCGGCCGCATCATTCAGCGCGTCATACATTTCAATAGCGGGCATCAGCGCACCTTTAATGGCCATCCCTGTACCCGCCAGCGCCAGAACACCGCCACCAGTCTGCATAAAGGCTTCTTTTGATTTTTCAGCAAAGCCCGTTACGTTGCCCTGCGCCTGTTTTAACGGGAGGGACAATTTATCAATAAGGCTTAATGTAAAATCTAACTGTTTCATTCAGTGCCTTTAAATGCTTTAGCCACGCCATTAGCCACGGCTATTCCCGTATATTCCCAGTGACGGTTATCCAGCCATATAGCGGCGGCAATATCGTCAACAGAATCCTGACCATGTGGTAAATAATGACGGCGAAGAATTAAATACTGTTCGAGTCCATTTCGTTCAATATCATGGACTCGCTTTGTCAGTTTTTTACTTCAATCTCCAGTTCCGGCGCGTAAATATCATTAACCTTACTGACCAGTTGCAACGCTGCACCCGGACGTTTTAATACGTCAATCAGAGCTTCTTTCGTTTCAGGGGTAACAATACGCATCAGATAATTATTTGCAGGTGCAACTTTATTATCCATTGCCATTTCATTAATCAGTTTATTGTAAGCAGTCTGATTAGGTTCAAAAACAATATCTGCACCACAAACACTCAGTTTAATTTGTTCCATAAATAACACGCTCTCTTAAATTAATATCATCGACTAACTGATTATGACGCGCCGCACACTGGCCATATATTTCAAGGTAAACAGTCAGCAGTTCCGCTGCATCTTTACCTGTTGCCCCGTTCAGGCGCGGCAGCTGCGTGGCGCATCGTGTTTTCAGGTTTTCCTGATAACGCACGTTCGGTACCGGCGACGGCGCTGTTGTACATGCTGACAAACTCATCAGACAGGCAACTGTTAGTAAAAACCGGCTTAAGCACTTCCGTGCGGATCTCTCGCGGTTGCGCATTTCTTAGCGCCTCCAGTTTATCTTCCAGCGACCTGGCGGAATCACTGGCAATGCCCTGCATCACCTTTCGCGATTCATTACCCGCCACCTGCGCCGCCGTGTTGATTACCAGCTCCAGGCTGTCGCGCCGCCAGTCAGCGGTCAGCCAGCCCCAGACAAACGCCAGCGCCACCACAACCAGCCATTGCGCGTGAGTCATCAGCGCACCCCGTTATGTTCCAGGCTGAAATGATTACCATCCGGTCTGGATTTGAAGCGCCCGCCCCAGCTTCCGCCCAGTGATTCCCAGTATTCACCCAACGGCAGATAGTCCTCTGTACGGGTCTGGTACTGGCCATTCACAAACAGATTAAAATCCACGGCCAGACGCTGGGTGTGCAGACTGTTCGAAATGCCGCTGCCCTTCTTCGCGTTCAGCGCCGCCTGTTCCGGGGTGCGGTACGCTTCACCAAACGTCAGCCGGTAGCCGCGTTCTTCTGCCCAGTGGATCAGGTTGGCCACCATGACGGTAAACAGCTGCTGCTTTTCACTCAGGGTCATTTGTCACGCTCCCGTTCTTCTTTCCCGCTGCACGTCTGCGCAGCCACATTTCAACAGCCTGATAACCTGCAATACCCAGCGCTGCCCCCAGTCCCTGAATTGCCAGCGGGCTGGCCTCCGGGATTTGAATCAGCACCGCGCCAGCGATGACTGAAACAAAACTGCCCAGGATCACACGGCTGATAAACAGGCGCGGTGTAATGGGATCATCACTGGCCAGCACCTTCGCAACAGCAATGAGCGCCCCCATAATCAGCAGTGAATAAAGGCTCTTTTCATGTTCCTGCATTCCGGCTTCCTTATCCGATCAGGTTTTCCGTGGCTTCCGTTTCCAGATACGGCACACCGTTGATGTTCACGAACTTGGGACTGGTCACAAAATATTTGATTTTGTGCGTCGCCACACCGCCGCCCTTTGGATCGATATCCAGCAGATTACTCAGCTGGAGTTTGTTACCGAACGATTCCACTTTCATTTCTTCGCTGCCCGCTTTGGCATAGAAAAGAAAATCCAGCGGCGGAATACCACGCCACGAACCTGCGGCGCGGGCTTTGGCCGTCAGTACGCCCAGCACCTTGGAGCTGACTTCAATTTCTCCCTCTGCGGCTACATCACCATCGACATGGCCATCCGGCACACCACGGGTCTGGGCGGCGGCGCTGTTATCCGTGATATCGAGTGTGATTTTCTCGATATGGATCAGATCGCCATCAAGATAGGTATCAAACGACATACCCGAAATACGTTTACTCATGCAGCGCCCTCCAGACTGGCATCCAGTAACAGACTGATGGTGATTTGCAGCGGAACTTCCCAGGTGCGTACCACAAGATAAATATCCACCGTCTTTTTGTTCTTCCAGACAATGGTCACATCACCCTCCTGCGGCGGCTTCACTTCCCCCGGAAATGACACGCCATTGATACTGGCCGCTGTGGACATTTCACGCAGTGGACGTGCAAACAGCGTCTGGTGTGCAGCAATGCTGCCCGGTGTGCTGTTGAGTGAACGATCCGCAATTTTGCTGATAGCCAGCAGACGTACACGACGCGCTGCTTTATCGGCAACTCGCAGGGTTTCAATCGACTGGTAATCGCCGCCTTCCACATCCAGCGTTCGCCCGTCAGCCCAGTAAAAACCGTCATAATCCGGGTACCACATCGGCACACTAAAGCGCTGCGATTCCAGTGCCTGAAGCGTGGCCAGCTCCAGTACCGCTCCGGTACCATCAACCGGCATTTCATCACTGCCCAGATTCAACAGCGCCCCAGTTTTCACACGGGCGGGACTGTCCGCGATAGTCACGGCACGGCTGCACAGACGGCCAGCCAGCACACCCGGCTCATTTCCCCACAGACGCGGGACCAGCTGCACAGCCTTCTCTGCAATACCGTCCTGGATGGCAGACACACGGGTCAGGTAATCCGCCTGGGCTTCTTCTTCCTGTATTCCCTGCACGGCCAGGATGAACCACACCCAGCGCCCATATTTGGAAATCAGCGTGGATCGTAACGTCACTGCCTGATTCACCTGGGCTTTTGCCGTCACATCACTGGACAGCACCACACCTTCCACCGAACACACTACCTGTGCGGCCAGAACCGCTTTCACCCAGGCATCGTCCTCAGCATCTGCGGACAGCACATGAATAAATCCCCACCAGTTCTGACCGGCGTTTGCCAGTGCCGCCAGAACATCGTTTTTCAGCGGGCTTTCCCCCTCTCCCAGCAGTGCATCAAAGTCACTCTGGGCATTCACCGCCAGCGTTTTCCCCACATTTTTGGTACCCGTACCGATAAACAGCAGCGTGCGCTCCACTTCATTGGTTTCACCCAGCAGCTGGTTTACCTGGTTCACGGTCACGTTTGGCCAGGTCATGTTTTCCCCTTAATATCCTGCGCCTTAACATCCCAGCCAAAGCCGATGGCCTGAAGCTGACGCGCCAGCGCGTTATCAAATTCATCGTCACTCATGCCCAGAAAGACACGGGCAGGAAGATCCACTGTCCAGCTGGTTTTCACCGCTTTACCGCTGAGTTTTCGAATCAGTAACCCCGCCCGGCTGTATGGCATCGTTTGGGTTAACTCGCCCAGCGTGGGCTTTTTCCAGCGTTTACCGGTACGTACCCGGTACCCCAGCGCCCGCAGTTTTTTGGCCTGGGCTGGCGTGGCCATTTTTCCGGCCTCCGCCTTCCGTGGCTGGCTGCGACGGCTGACACTGACACGCATCCCGTTTTGTTGCGCATATCCGACTGTCCCGGCCGGTACCGGCGTTTCCCCGTTCCGGTAGCCACCGCCCTGCAAATAAATCCGCACCGCCTGAATCTCTGGCATTTCACGGATATGCAGCAGTTTTGGCAGGTTCCGCAGCATCTTTCCTTTGCGCTTCGTTTTACGCCCCGGCCACTTCTGACCATCCGGCGCTTCCTGATTGCGAACGTGCCGTTTTACGGCGGCAATCACGCCGTATTTGGCCAGCCTCCAGATAAGGCGCTGGCGCTTTTTGGGCGGCAGCTCCATGCTGGCCAGTGATTTACGCAACTCTGCAAGCTGCTTTTTATTCAGCTCACCACCGGCAATCATTCGTTACCGCCTACCGGCGCACCGGTTTCATCCACGCCATAAATATTGGCGGTGATCGCTATCCAGACCTCAGGGTTAACCAGCGACCAGCGTTTCCCCTGCCACGGGATCGCCCCGTTTTCGTCCTCCCTGATCACCAGTTCTTCCGCCATTGGTACGGTCAGTACAATGGTGGCGGTTTCCTCATCCTCCACTGACACATCCCAGTCCGGTTCAGCTTCAGTCAGGCCGACTTCATCCAGTAATTCCCTGTCAGCCTCATCCAGCCACGCGGCCAGCAGCGACATAAGCAACTGCGGCGGACACAGGCGGTACGGGAAACGCTGCCAGCTGATTACCGCGTCATAGCGAATCACCGCCTGGCGGTACTGTCCCAGCCCGTAGTCCTTCGCGGCTGGGATGAACTTCATTTCATCCAGCACACTGTCAAATGACTGCATGGCGCGCAGCGGTACGTTTTGCTGAAAAAATGCGGTCAGGCTCTCAAGCTGTGTCTGGCTCATACTTTTTTCACCGTTGCCCGTTTAAGTCCCTTCATGCGACGGATAACCACTGAAGCCTCAGCCAGTAGCCCGGCGCGGGTTTCCATGCTCTCCTGCCCCGGATGGGTATCACGTCGCCCGACAGTGGCGAACTCCCCCAGCAGATCCGCTTTTGCCCTGGCAAATACCGCTTTCATGTACTGGGCACACAGACTGTTAAGCCCACCCATTTTTACGCCCGGAACATCTGCTGCCAGCGTGTGGCCTTTTGCTTTCCAGCTGGCCTCCACGTTTTCCAGCTCGGCATTCACCTCCGCGACTGCGGCCAGCAGCGCCTGACTGATGGTGTCCGCGTCGATATCGGCTGGCAGTGACCGCTGCGCCTGAAAGTCCTTCAGATTCAGATCTGGCCAGAACCCGTTATTCGTCAGCGGCTCATCCTGATAATCCAGCGGTTTTCCGCTAAACATAATTCCCCCGAAAAAGGCGGACTGACCGGTTTCCACGGCACAGTGACACACGGAGTGTTCTGCCCTCCACCGCGTCCGCCTGGCTTGCGGTAGTCTTTACCCCTGCGTCAGTTTTCGGATACGGGCGGCAATCGTCTGCCGTGCCGTTCTGACGCCGATTTTTAAATAGTATTTTCCTGCGGTGGCCAGCAGTTGATCGGCTTTCTCCAGCGTTTCAATGTCGTCCACACTCGCGGCCGTTGTCTGGCCATCTTCGCCGCGCAGCAGCTCCAGCCCGGCAAACTTGAACCACTTGGCCGTAACTTGTTCATGCAGCCGCCAGGTACTGGCGACACGCTCAAATGTGCGGGAAAAATACGGCTCAACACTTTCCCCGCGCCCTGATGTTTCCTGCGCCCAGGCCAGCATCGTATCGGCCACGAACGTGGGAAAATTGCTGCGCAACCGATCCGGGGTTGCCTGCTGCTGGCTGATTGCAATGTCAGCCCAGTCCAGCGCCTTATCCAGATCGCCCACGTCAAACAGCCAGATAACACACCAGGCAAACACCGGGTTGGCGTACACCTGCCCGCTTTCCAGATACGCTTCCACAGTCGGTGTCCAGCGCGGCAGCAACACATCCCGCTTAAACTCAACGCGATCCGCGATTGTCGGCAGGTTACGGGCATGCTCCACATCCGTTTCCAGCGCGTTAATCAACAGGTGCATGCTTTCTGTGGTTTCCAGTGCCTGACTGCGTTTCAGCTTTTGTTCCATCGCAATGCGCTGGCTGTGACGCTGCGCGGGAGAAAGAGCCATTTATCAGCCCTCTGCTGGTTCGGAAACCTTGCCGATGGTTACGGCAGATTCATCAATGGCCGCATACAGTTCCGGCACCTCAACCGCATACCCTTCATTGCGCAGGTATTTGTTTTCGAACTGTTTACGGTCTTCAACAAATTCCGCTTTACGCATACGGGTGTTGCGCTGGGTATAGATATGCAGATTAGAAAGCGGCGTAACGACCATACGTTTACCCGGCATAAACGGCGGGATAACAGCAGGACGGCCAGCAATGGTGCTGCCCAGCATCTGCGCCGCAATTTTCTCAGTCGGGCGGTCTGCGGCCTGATACAGTCGGTATTGTTCAGCAGCAACCAGATCAGCACCGACCAGAACCACCAGACGCGGGTCATTGCGGAATTGTGCCGGAATCTTGGCGTTAATCAGGTCTGAAGCCATTGCATCCAGTGATTTGTAATCCCCGGCTTCATCCAGTACGACCGGATCGGTCATAATCTGATTACCCCCCAGCAGCGTTTTCATACGCTCATGCCAGCCGATGTTGACATCTTCGCCGTTCGGGTTATCCGTTGGATTCGTCGTTTTGGCACGGCTCTTACCGTTAAAACCAATACGCAGCATATCCAGCGCAAATGCCTGCGTGGTGAACGTCTGGACCAGGTTGTAAAACTCGTTTTCGTCCTTACCGGCATTGGCCCAGACCGAAAGCAGATCCCAGCGCAGTGCCGCGCAGCTGTCCGTTTCAACCAGTGAATAGTCATTGCCGTCCACGCCGACCTGACGAACAAAACGGCCATTTTCACTGCGGCCGGTATGCAGCACGGAGGAACCAACAGAAATCACCTGGCCACTCAGCTGGTCAACGTCCAGACAGGTGATCATGTTCAGGAACTCCACGGACTCCAGAAGCGCCAGACGCAGCGCATTTTCCTGCGGGTCATTCAGGGAGAAATAACGACTGGTATCACGTGCGCCAAACTGCTGCGCCATACCACTCGAATATTTATCCAGTAAATCCCGTGCACGATTATTAAGGTGCATAAAACTCCCTCGCTATTAAGCGATAATAAAAATGTTTTGTACTAATTAACGTCAGAACGTATTACAGGAAATTAAACTTACCCGCTTTTTCTGAAATCTTGCGCCCTGGTGTACGGGTTGATTTATTACCCAGATCGTTAAAACGTTGAACGATATCTTTTGCATTATCACGAATAGCCGCAAATTCTTCGGTATCGACCACTTCCGCAATGGTATCTACATCACCCTGAACATCATTCAGCTGATTTTCAATTTTGGCCACACGGCCTTCCAGTTCGTTTACCGCGTTGGCCAGCACCTGTAACTTATCATCACCCTGTGCGGTATCATCAGGCGGCGTTTCATCTTCAAACTTCGGTTTAATACCAAACAATTTTTGCCAGTTCTTCATTCGAATTTCCTGTTTTATTTTTCCATCACGGGAAATCACACAACTGTAATATCCCTGCTTAGATAATTTTTTGCGCCGACTACTAAAGCGCAGCCGTGTGGTGCCAACACTGGCGGGAGTATCTGTCACCGCCAGCCCCTTGAGGTATGTACGCCCACTACCGCGCCAGTTTTCTTCCGGTTCAATCGAGAAGAACAGGAGCTGATCTTCATGGTTGGCGAATATCAGACGCATATTCGGGCAAAGGCTGACGTAAAGCCGCGCCAGTCCATCCTCACCATCATGCCAGGTGGCTTCCAGTACCTCCCCAAAATTACCGCAATCATCCTCATGTTCTGGCCAGATTAAAGCGACATAGTGGTTATAGTCATAGGTTTCCCCCATATCGATAATCCACTGACGTTTAATATCTCTGCCGTCAACAGTATCCCCCTCGGTAGCAACACACAGCCAGTCAGTTTTTAAATGCGACATATCCCCCCTGATTTATTCACCGACGCTGCAAATCAATTATTGCCTAATAAAACCACCACCGCATCACGCTTTATTCTGAACAGTTCGGTTATCACGTATTACCGAACAGACGCGAATTAACACCGCCGTTTTTTCATAACAGCCACGGCATAATTATCCGCATGGCTAAATACTCAGAAGAACTAAAAGGCGTTGTCCGCGCACTTTATTTGCGCCGCTATACGCCCAAAGAAATTGCATCAGAATTAAATCTGCCGAATGCGCGGATCGTTTACTACTGGGCTGAGAAATACAGCTGGGCGGATTTACTCAGCTTTGAAAGTACAGAGGAGGCAATTGAACGCCGCTACCAGCTGCTGGCCAGCCGCGATAATAAAACCGATCTCGACCTGAAAGAAATGGACATGCTGATTGCCCACGCCACAAAGCTGCGTGCTCAAAGCAATAAGCATAAAGAAAAGATGGCCAGCGGCCAGAGTAACGGTCAGGCAGCTGCGCGGGACAGCAACAGCGATGAACCGCGCCCCAAACGCAAAAACAGGAAAAACGATATTTCTTCTCTGACCCAGGCAGATTTTGACTCCTGGGCGGAAGAACATCTTTTTGAATACCAGAAACACCTGCGCAGAAACATCGGCCAGCAGGTCAGGAACATCCTTAAAAGTCGCCAGATCGGTGCCACCTGGTACTTTGCGTTTGAAGCCTTTGAAAACGCGGTCATGACAGGCGATCCGCAAATCTTCCTGTCTGCCTCCAAAGTCCAGGCGGAATACTTCAGGTCTTACATCGTCAACATTGCAGAACAGTATTTTGGCATCACGCTGACCGGCAACCCGATCCGCCTCAGCAACGGCGCTGAACTGCGTTTTCTCTCAACCAACAAAAACACAGCACAGTCCTACAGTGGCCACCTGTACTGTGACGAATATTTCTGGGTGCCTAACTTCGCCAGGCTTAACGAAGTGGCCAGCGCAATGGCCACCCATGACAAATGGCGCACCACCTACTTTTCAACGCCATCGGCCAAAACGCACCAGGCTTACCCGTTCTGGACGGGGGAAGAATGGAAACAGGGCAGCAAAAAACGCGCGGCCGCTCAGTTCCCGTCCTTTGATGAAATGCGCAACGGCGGACGGCTTTGCCCGGATGGGCAGTGGCGCTATGTCATCACGATGGAAGATGCCATTGCAGGTGGCTTCAACCTGGCCAACATCGAGAAGCTGCGCAACCGCTACAACACGGCCACCTTCAACATGCTCTATATGTGCGTGTTCGTGGACAGCAAGGATTCCGTATTCAGTTTTTCAGATCTGGAAGCCTGTGGCGTGGAAGTGGACACCTGGCAGGATCACAACCCGGACGCTGCGCGGCCATTTGGTGACAGGCCAGTATGGGGAGGCTTTGACCCGGCACGCAGCGGCGATTTGTCGTGTTTTGTGATTATTGCCCCGCCGATGTATGCCGCAGAGAAATTCCGCGTTCTGAAGGTTATTAACTGGAAGGGCATGAACTTCCGCTATCAGGCCAGGCAGATCGAACTCCTGTTTAAAAAATACAACTTCACCTATCTGGGAGTGGACGTTACCGGTATTGGCCAGGGTGTTTTTGACAACATCCAGCATTTTGCCATGCGCGTGGCCGTCGCCATTCGTTACGACATGAACACGAAAAATCAGCTGGTACTGAAAGCGGCGGACGTGGTGGAAAGTCAGCGTATTGAATGGGACAAGAACCTGAAAGAGATCCCGGCCAGCTTTATGGCTGTACGCCGCACCACCACGCAAAGCGGTAACGCCATGACATTTGTCGCTGACCGCAGCCAGGACACTGGCCACGCGGAGGCGTTCTGGGCAATTACCCACGCCCTGCATAACGAACCACTCAACTACGAAAACAAACCGAAATCCCGCTGGGGTGTAAGGAAAGAGGCTGCATGAGTAAAAAAAACCGCTTCGTTAAGCGCAACCCGCGCGGCGATAAGTCCAAAAAAATGAGCATCATTACATTCGGCAAACCGGAACCCGTGCTGACCACCGGTACGGATTACCGCGACATCTGGTACGACAATGCCGCCGATCACTTTACCCAGCCGATTGACCGGCTGGCACTGGCACAGCTCATCAATCTGAACGGTCAGCATGGCGGCATCATCCACGCCCGGAAAAATATGATTGTGTCTGATTATCTGGGCGGTGGCCTGACTTACGACCAGCTGGAAGCCGCAGCGTTTGACTATACAACCTTCGGGGATATTGCGATTGGCAAAATCCGCAACGGATGGGGGGATGTGATTGCCCTGGAACCTTTACCCGGCTTGTATATTCGCCGGCGTAAAGTCAGGGACAACGCCACAGACCAGCCCGGCGATTATGTGGTATTGCAGGACGGCGAACCGCAGGTATGGCCACAGGAAGATATCATTTTTATCAAGATGTACGACCCGCAACAGCATATTTACGGACTGCCCGACTATATCGGCGGCGTACACTCGGCATTGCTTAACAGCGAAGCCGTAATTTTTCGCCGCCGCTACTACCACAACGGCGCTCATACTGGCGGCATTCTCTACACGCGTGATCCCAGTATGACGGATGAAATGGAAGAAGAGATTGAACAGCAACTGCGTGACAGCAAAGGTATCGGTAACTTCTCCACTATTCTGGTGAACATTCCTGGCGGGGATGGGGATGCGATCAAGTTCATTGAAATGGGGGATATCTCCGCAAAAGATGAATTTGCCAACATCAAAAACATCAGTGCGCAGGACATTCTCAACGCGCACCGCTTTCCGGCAGGACTGGCAGGAATTGTCCCGCAGAACACTGCCGGTCTGGGGGATGTTGAAAAGGCGGAAAGGATTTACAAGAAAAGCGAGATAGCGCCCATTCAGCGCAGGTTTATGACCGCTGTTAACAACGATCCCGAAATACCGGAAAGACTGCGCCTTAACTTTGATTTAAGTTACACAGAATCAACGGATAAGGATGCGGCATGAGGCGAAAAAGGCTAAAATCCAGGCATCATTTAACAGCTGGAGCATGGAATATGCGAGTTCTGAAAATCGAATGCCCGGAATGCGGCTCAAAGGCTGTTATTCGTAAAACAAACCGGAAGCACCGGCAGATTGCGGATATTTACTGCGCCTGTTCAGATGTCGAGTGTGGCCATACGTTTGTGATGAATCTGACGTTCTCCCACACTCTCAGCCCCAGTGCGAAAACGGGTGATGTGATTGTTCAAGCCCTACTTAACAACATGTCACCGTCTCAAAAACAGATGGCACTGGATTTACTGAAAGCCACAACTGTAGCGTGAGAATATCTCCCGTTTGAGTCATCATTTATGCCCAAATTGCTCTGTCTAGACTCATGCCAGTGATCTCTGATATCTTTCCATTATAAAATCAGTGCGTTATATTTTTTGCATTATATTATTACCTAAAATTGGTGCAGGAGATCTCCTAGAATGTTTGGTTCAAAGCTTGTAACTAAACTGTGGGAAACCACAGCAGAAAAAGGTATTGGCGCTTTATGTAAGCCCTGGCAAATGCGTAGGGAGGGAGTTGCCAGTTTAGAAATGGAAAGGAAAAAAATGTTAGTTTTGGCTCAAACAGAGATGGATGTTGAGAACATAAAAAGTGGAAAAGCAATCGTTTCGTTAAATGATCTAAACAACCCCAAACTGATTTCATTAGAAAGTAAACAAGAGTATGATAATTCAGGTTCAATGGAGCCTTACATAAATTTCGATAATTTAAAAAATGCAGTAAGCACTCAACTTATTGCAAATGAAGTCCAGAAAGAAATAAATATCGCCAAGTCATTATTTGTTGCCGAAGAAATACTTTCAATTGATCAGTCTGAGCCTACTGCCGAAAATATAGAAAATGATTGGTTGCTAAGGTGGAGAGATAGTGCTGCAACAAGTAGTTCAGAGAAGTTACAGGATTTATGGGGAAGAATACTTGCAGGTGAATTAAAAAGCCCAGGTTCGTATTCATTAAGAACTGTTGATTTCATCAAAAATCTGACACAAAAAGAAGCAAATAAAATACAAAAACTGTTCTCTTTTCTCTTTCTTGATAGGATTATCAAGGGGGAGAAAGTTGGTTCGAACTTCAGCAACGAATACTTAGATAATGAGCTAAACTATAATTTTTTATCTGAGATGCAATCATTGGGCATCATTGCTGGAGTTGAGTCAATGGGATTAGCTTCAACTTTCAAGTCTCTTAGTAAAGAAACCTATTTTTATTATCATATATATAATGATAAAGTAATGCAGATTAAACATGACGATCCAAAGAAAGAACTTAAACTAATGGTTTTAATTCTAACACCACTTGGCCATGAGTTAAAAAGTTTATGCCCTGCTACAATTGATAGCATTTATCTCAATCATGTTATTGATACGATTAAATCATTAGATTTTAAAGTCATCATTGGTGATTGCATACGTAAAGAAGATGGGGAAATATACTCTAAAAATGAAGTAGAAGTTTAAGAACGTAAAAAATCATATCCCCCTCACTCTTATCAAAATAAAGTGAGGGTTTAAGAGATATAGATGAATTTATAGTCAACTTGCTATTAATCATCTTAAACACTATAACATTCGGTACCTTACAACTGAGATTATAGTATTGTCAATGAGTTAACATTCCCCATCAGATACTAGAAAGGCCCCTGACCTTGTTTTTTTAAATCTTTTCTAAGATCGTGTCGCATTTCTCCTGCAATCTCACCAATCCAGGCCAAAGCGATTGTTTTCTCGCGCTGGTCACTTTCGTACACATGGGCAATTTTGGCCAATAACTCAATACGCTCCAGCTGTGCCGACGCTTCCAAAAGATCCATTTAGCCCCCACAAATAATATGTAACTGTATATACATACAGTACACCGTAAAGCACAAATTGTGAAATGTATTTTCCTGCCATCTACTGACAAATGAACGTGTTACACAGATTTATACCGCTACAACCACCCCAGCCACAGCTCGTGCATTGGCTCGCTTCGTGTCTCTTGCAACCGGCCATT
>OCAA01000624.1_pt1 | contig 28769 bp, 33 predicted proteins | sample 1538241 | NCBI WGS metagenome assembly OCAA01 (sample SAMEA2580241, study PRJEB22360) | human gut metagenome | biome: human gut; feature: human-associated habitat; material: faeces | place: Denmark | collected 2008/2010
CGCATAAGATTTCATAATATCATTCTTATGGGGTAAGGGGAACTATACCCTTTTTTATGTAATATAGCTATTATTATAACTATAAGCAAAAGGACGAATGAAAAAACTCTCGTTTTTTCACACGCCCTATGTTTTAATTTATCATTTCCTTTACCTGTTCTGCTGTAGCGTCCTCTGGAAGTTCAACATTAATCGCATCGCAAAGTTCCTGATCATATACAAATTCGCTTCCTATATCTTCATAAATGCGAATTTGAGTATATGGAATCATTCCCTGCGGTCCAGCTCCTGTTTCATATATCGCTCCAATTACAATGTCGTCTTTTCCATTAACTCATTTTTATATAAATTTGTATCTTCTTTCTGATTTTGTTCTGGAATGACTGATTCTCTCTCTGTGTCTGTTCCTAAATTATTGTCTGCACAAGCCGATAACAAAGTCATTGCCATGTTCATTTTAAAATTTCTCCTAATTCACAGCTTTCTATTTTCATCTCCGGCATCCAGAAAATCTGTTTTTTCCATTCAAGATATTCTTGTTCATCTAAATATTTAACGGATTCTCCCTGACCGACAATATATACTTTTCCATCACCATCTTTATCATATTCCTCTGGGAAAACATCGGAATTAATCGGAACATTAGTAATCTGATCTACACTTACTTTCTCCACAAACTCCTTTTTGTTTTCATCATACTGATATACGGAATAAGGCCAAAAACCGTCCTGATAGTCACTATACATCGAATGAAGCGGACTTGCCTTAATTACTCCGTGCTCATAATAATCGCATCCCCCTGCATATGCAAATTCAAGTTCAAAACCATTTTTTTCTTCCGAATACCGATAGACATATTCTGTTATATCTGCCATATAAAATCCTACTGTAAAAATAAGTAATTCTACAGTGCCATCACCGTCCACATCTGCCACCGCAACTTTGTTCGGGCAATAAGCACGCTCCATATCTTCCCGAAAACGTTCCACATCTACATTACTCTTCTGATGTCCAAAGCAGTATCTCCCATCCGGTAGAAATCCCGTTGTATCCAGTGTTTTGATTGCATTATAATATGCCTCATTGATCTTATCATCCTCCGAAAAACGAGGTACTTTGCGTTTCAGTTTCTCCATATCATAATTTTTGTCTATCTCTTCCAATAACTCTTTATTGCTTCCTAATTCACACCAATCTATTTTCATCTCCGGCATCCAGAAAATCTGTTTTTTCCATGCAAGATATTCTTGTTCATCTAAATATTTAACGGATTCTCCCTGACTGATGATATACACTTTTCCATCCCCGTCCTTATCATATTCCTCTGGAAAATTATCTGGATTTTCCGGGGCTTTTGGAATCTCCTCTACACTGGCTGTAAGCACAAACTCGTTTTTATTTTCATCATACTGAAATACACTATACGGCCAAAAATCATCCTGATATATAAAACCTGAGTAAAGCGGCTTTGCCTTAATCACTCCGTTCTGATAATAATTACATCCCGCTGAATATTCAAATTCAAGTTCAAAAGCATTTTTTTCTTCTGAATACCGATAGACATATTCTGCAGAATCTCTCACACAAGTTCCTTCAATAAAAAATAGTAATTCTGCCGTACCATCGCCATCCACATCTGCCACCGCAACTCTTTCCGGACTATAATGCTGTGCCCTCTGTTCCTGAAACCGTTCCACATCTGTTCTGCCGTCCTGCTCTATAAAAAAGCAGTATCTCCCATCCGGCAGAAATCCCGTTGTATCCAGTGTTTTGATTGCATTATAATATGCCTCATTGATCTTATCATCCTCCGAAAAACGAGGTACTTTACGTTTCAGTTTCTCCATATCGTAGTTTTTGTCTATCTCTTCCAATAACGCTTCATTTTTTCTTGCAAGAACAGCCTCCTCGCTCTGGCTCTCCTTTCGCTCGATGTATTCTCTTTGTTTCCTGTCCAACATTTCTTCATTCCAGTCAAGCAGAAGAAACTCCGATGAGCAGACCGTGTCAAGCTCCGACACTTCATAATATTGCGGCAGTACTACGCTCTTGTCGCCGACACCCATTCCACATGCATAGAATGTGCCGTCTGTTTTTTCAATGATCGTATTATCCACATAATCATTACCGAATTCTTCCATATCGGTAATATCATCCTCTTTGGCTGAATAATTCAAAAGTCCTGTCCACACGCGCTGCACGTCTTCTGCCACCTGCACCGGTGTTTCAATCATCGTGGCTTTATCCGTTCCGCAGTTTCCACTAAAGTTGTATCCCCACGTCCAGAGTGTTCCATCTTCCTTCAGTGCGGCGTGGTTAAACCATCCGCCTGTGATCATCTTCACATCTGTCAGAATCTGCTGTGGCATTGTGATACAATATCCCGTACTCTGATAATTCCAGATCATTCCCCATGTCCAGACTGTACCATCCTTTTTCAATGCAACTACATCATCACGTCCGCACCGCGCATAACTGACATCTTCCAGCAAAAGTGCCGGACTGGTGACATACCGTTTTGTCGGATATGCCAAATCTTCCACTGGCATTTCTGTATGCTGCAATAACATATAGGTAGAATCATTTCCAAGACCATAAAGTTTCCCTTCCTCCGTCAGATAGACAACAAAGTCTTTCTGGGAATAGTCCACATGCACAACATGTTCCGCGATTTTACTTTTTTGCTCATGAAATTCCTCGTCCGCATACCCAAGTCCAATCTGCGCATACTCATTATGCCCACTTCCCCAGAGCACACCATCCTCATCGATCGTGTACAGATTGAACTGGTCGCCACAGGATTTCATATAATAATCTTCGATTGTCTGTGCATCCAGCCGCATATCGTAAAGATCGCCCGCGTCGAAAGAATATCCTGTCTCTTCTTCTGTCTGCGTGTCACTTTCCGTCTGTGAAACAGTTTCGATGGAATTATTTTGAGTTTCATTTTCCTCCATAAACACCATTCCTACAAAAATAATGACCGCCAATGCAATCGTTCCGCCTGTGATGCCGCACTTGATACGATTCTCTTTATTTGCAAAGTACTGTTTGATTTTACTGCTCATACTGCTTTCCCCCTATACTAATCTTCCACTTAACCAGATATTCCTATATGCTAAAGATAATGTGTATGATGTTTAAATCTGTAAACTATATTTTCAGTTTACAGTATTTTATTTTTTTATGCAAGAAAGTATTAACTATATTTTTAGTTTTTTATTCTTTCAAAACTATATACGACCAAAGCTAAATGTGATAAGATAACATCTGTATTTTAACAACTTTATGAAAAAGAATTTCTATAAAGCACAGCAACCTATACGTTAAATTAAGGGAGAAATTAACCATGAGAAAAAAATTTTTAGTTTGCATCTTATTACCATGCTGCATATTGATTGCTGCCTGCGGTCATACGGCTGATACGAAAAACGATCTTTTATCAGAAAATATAACATCTGACACCGAGACAGATACCCAGACATCTGACTATGAAAAATACAACAACTATGGATCAACAGAAGAATAAATGGATGAAGCGATAACAGAAACCAGTGAAACTGCCTCCTCTTCAGAAGAAAACGATTTACCGGAACAATCTTTGCAGAAATACAGCGATGACTGGGACGAAAGCCAGATTTTGGAAGAACTCCAAAAAAGGAACACCTATCACGACTACTGCTCCTTTTACCCGGAGTATGTCCGATATATGGAAAATGTAATGGAAGTCCGGGATATTTCCATGAATATTTACCCGATTTATGCTACAGATACAAGATATTATCAGGCTTCCGACTTTAGCAATGTCCCTCCGTTAATCATTCATCTGGCAAAAAATGAAATCTATGCCAGACACGGATACATTTTTAAAAATCAGGACTTAAATGCTTATTTTTTGAGCCAGCTCTGGTATTTACCGGAATTCGACTCGGAAACTTTTGATTCCTCTGTTTTCAATGAATATGAAAACGCGAATCTTCAATTATTGGTACAGCTTGATACTTACAAATAAAAAATTCCCTTTCTGTTTTCTATTCCTCAAACTATATGCTTCTTAATAAGTGATTTGCAAATCAAATATCACACATAAAGGAGAAAAATTATGGTAGTAAAAAAAGGAGAAACAGGAACCTATGTAAAATGGTTACAGCAGGGATTGCACATCACAATGATAATTGGCTGTTCTTCTTTATTTAATTTTATAGTTACAAATATTATCTATTACCGTTTCTTATCTGTGGCATCTTCTCCCGAATCAGCGCAAGAAATATTTCTCTTTCCTCATGTGTCATATGCTCTTTATCAATGAAGATAAACCCTAAATGATCCGCCTGTTCCTGCGCTTTGCTTATGGACATATATAGTTTTGTCCTTAAAAGATAAACCTCTTTCAAATCATAAAATTTTTGAAATGAATCATAGGAAATTTTCTTTTCATGTTCGAAGTCTCTTTGATATATCAAATAATCTTTCGTAAATATGCAGCTTCCAGTGATTTCTCTGCCGCCATTTGTATCTTTAAGCCTTTCTATCGTCAATTTACAGACCTTCTTTTTTGCTATATACAAGACAACAATCATTAATATTCCGCCTCCCAATATTTCAATTGCCAGCCCTATCATGTCATTGATCCAGAAAATCACTGCAAAAATAATCGCAACACCTGCTGTTGCACCGTATACTGCATTATACCACGGAAATAATTTTGAAAAATATTTATCAAATATATCGTAATTAAAAATTATTTTAAACTGATGATTGTTTTCACTCTTTTCCATATTCCTCGTTTGCATTCATTTTCTCCTAAATCTTTGTTTTATAAACCCAAAATTTAATTTTTCATTTTATATTTTATACTATACGAATTGCTTCTTTTTTTAATTCCATTTTCAACACATCCTGACCGTTATTTTGGTAACTTCACCTGTGACATTTTTTCCCGGACAACTTCAATCAGTACCTCTTCAGACTATTTCTGTAAATTCAGAATATTTTTTTATTTTCTAACGTCCATATATACTTTGCTGCAACTCCCACGGTATTTTTAACTGTGGCATTTTTGTTCTGAAAAGTTCTGCAAGTTTTTCTCTGTCTGCTGGCGAAATTTTGCTTTTTTCTACACAAAAGAGTAATCCGCCTCTGGTTTTAAAAATATAATAATGCTGGCTGGAATAATATTTTTTGATTCTTTTGTATGCAATCTTACAAACAATATTATTCAAATCTCCTGATACCGCAATTTCATCTTCGAGAAATGCCACTTTTTGGAGGTATTCACTACTGCCGTCTTTCTTTTTGGGACAGATCATATTAAGTTGTCTTTGATAATAAATGATTAAAAATATCACCGTTGCTATCAAGGAACCTGCCAACAGTAAGATCATCGCAATATCTTTTATCAGCAAAAAAAGAAACAGACATATCGCCAGAAAACAGAAAATGATTTTTATAATTGTTATACCAACGTTCTTCCCGGTCTTTTTATATATTTCCTTTGCGCTTTTTCGATTAATTGTGCATTCAAACTCCATTTTATTCCTCACTCCTTTTCCCAACCTGAAACTATGCTAATCCTCTGGCTCGCAGCCACGGCATTTTTTTGTGAATGATCCGAAGCAGTTCATCCTGCTGCGCAATTGACATTTGCAATTTGTCAAGAATAATAATATGTTGGTCCTTTGTCTGAAAAATAAGAAGATACTTTTTCTTTCGTAATTTTTTGATCTCGCCATAAGGAATTTCAAAATTTGTATCATTGATTACGTTTGTCACTCTGATCACTTCTTTTTCAAAAGATACCACCTGACGAAACTGCTTTACATCATATTGTTTCAAAATGCAGACTGCTTCTCTCCTCTGATCAACGAAATACACCACAATCTCCACGATTGCCCAAATGCTCAATCCTATGAGAAAGAATGAAGAACTCTTATTTGACTCTATAGATGCCATATCTAACATCTGTTTAACCAAAATCAATAATAAGAGCACGCATATTTTCGTCAAACGGCTGGCAGCATACAATCTGTACATTAATTTTTTATTTATCAGCGTTTCACATACCATACAAGTCTCCTTGAGAATGAAGATTATAAAAAGCAAATCTCTGTTTTATCGTTTTTGCAGTCTGATTCTTCAACTGTGGCATTTTCTGTTGCACCAGAAGTTCTAATTTCTCCATTTCTTCATTCGTTAATGATTTTTTATCGACAAAAATGGGAATCACTTCGTTTGTAATTATCAGGAAAAAATAATAGTGTTTCAATTTGTAATAGTTACTGATTGATTCATACCCCACAATCCTGCTTTCTACATCAAAATCGTTAATTTCTACACTATCAGGCAAAAAATTTACTTTACCAAATTCATTTTCCATCTTATACTTTTTGCATAAACGCATTGCCGCAATCCTGCAGTTATGAACAATCAACCATGTCGGCGCAATAAATGCTGCCACAACCACACACATATTTTGTATCATTAGTTCAGTGGATTTCACTCGAAGCATACATGTAAAAAGAAATAGTATGGCAACGACAAAAACTCTGTATAATGCCATGTAGCGAAAATCCCTTACTCTATAAAATAATTCCACAAATGCTCTGGTTCGATATATGTTTTTCAATTGTTTTTCCTTTCTTTCTCATGAACTTTTACCTGTGGCATTTTCTCCCGAATCAGCGCAAGAAATATTTCTCTTTCCTCATGTGTCATATGCTCTTTATCAAAAAGAATAAACCTCTTTCACCCCAAAACTACTCTTCCAGTTCCTCAATAGCATTCCGAAGTTCCTCAATCTCGTCTTTGGAAGCCGGTTCATCCTTATAAAAAGCGGTGATAAACTGCTTGAGCGAACCATTATTCCAGAATGCGACAAACTCCCTCGCCTGCTCACTCTTGTAGTCCTCTTCCGTGATGAGTATTTCATAGGTGATCGTTCTTCCGGCTCGTTTCATCTGGATATAATTTTTGATACAGAGTTTTGCAAGGTATGTGGATACCGTCTGTGGCTTCCACTCTTTTCCGTATCCCTCATTTGCATTCTTTACAATCTCTGCCAGTGACATCTCATGGTCTGCGTCCCAGATACACTTCATCACAATTGTCTCTGCTGCGGTCAGTTGTTTTGCATTCATTTTCTTTTCCTCCTGAATCATTCCATAACTATATAAACTATAAATTTAATTTGCAATTACTTACTATATACTATACGATTTAATTCCATATTGCAATCTTTTTCTGCGCATCCCTGCGGCGCATTACTACTTTCCCTCAACAGGGTACTTCCATTTTTTAGGCTCAAAAAGGACTGCACAAGGCAGTCCTCTCTCTGTTCTCTCTATTTTTCTATTCTTCATCAATTGCTGCAATCGCCTTCAGATTCTCCAATGCTTCGAATGTATGATCGACAGCTGTTGAAAAATTGCTTACACTGTCATGCAGACCATCCATATCCGTTCTGCTTGCGGAAGTGCTTGCAGAAATCTCCTGCGTGATTCCTGACAAAGTAGAGATTCCGTCTACGATCACTTCATTGGCACTTAGAACGGCAGATACCTCATCGCTTACCGTCGTCATATCTCCTACTAAAGATTTCACATCTTCCTCAACGGTTATAAAGCTTTCATGTACCGTTTTTACCTTTTCACGCTGCACATCGATACTGTCTACCGCATTCTTAAGTTCGGTCTGTGTATCCTTTGTGATAGCAGTCAGTTCATTCATGATCTGTGTGATCTGCTCCGTTGATACCTTGGTCATTTCTGCCAGCTGGCGGATTTCCTCTGCAACAACGGCAAAACCTTTTCCGGCATCTCCTGCTCGGGCAGCCTCGATTGAAGCGTTCAGTGCCAACAGGTTTGTCTGGCTGGAAATATTTAAAATTGCATCTGTGATTCCGGATACTTTTCCAACATGTTCCACCAGTTTCTCAATGGTCTGGGAAATCTGCTCTGTGGACTGATCTACGATCACGGACTGTCTTGCCAGTTCATCCGACTCATTCTTGCCAGTTTCAATGACCCCCCGCAGCTTCTCCGTTGTCTCCAAAGCTCCTGCTGCCGTCTGATTGGTGTGCTCTAAACGCTCCTGGATCTCATTTGTTTTTTCTGACTGCGTCTGTGTCTGTGTTGCTGAACTGTCAGCGCCATTTGCAATGATTCCGATTGCGATCTGCGTATTGTCGATCGTGCTGGATATCTGGGATAAATCTTTTCTGACCTGCTTAAACTGCGCATCCACATCGTTTACGATAGTCTCAACTTCTTTTGCTACCTGTAACTGCTTCTCTGCTTTTACTTTTACTGCGTTCGTCTCCTCATTGGAAAACTCGATCAGACGCCTGATCGCCTTACATCCGCCAAACACACACATGATCAGGCAGATACATACGAGAAAAACCGTATTCAACTGTTCTGCCTTGTCCGCCGGATTATTTACAAGGATCTGGGCCATCTTGGTAATAATAAATACTAAGGTTGCACCCGCTCCCCACATGATCAGAAATTCGTTCAAATATACAGACAATGAAAGCAAAACCGGGAAAATCAGCATCATAACTGTTGGGTTCTGTAAATAAGAAATAATTCCAAATCCGATACAAAATCCAACTGCTATAAACAGTTCCGCTTTTCTTTCATAAATATTCTTTGCCACAAAAATGGCTGTCAGCGCATACCAGATCACATAAAATGAAACAAATATTATTTTCTCAAGCGTTGTCCGATCCGATGTGAGCATGATCAAAATATAAAAAACATATGCCATTGTAACGGTAAGACACGTCGTGATGTTGGCACGTTTCATTTGATCCGGTGGTAAATCTTTTCTGGTAAATTTCATATTCCTATGCCCCTTTACATAAAAAATAGCAGCTCTGTAATCAAATATTTTCATTTTTATTACAATGCACAAATCTATCTCTATGATAATACTTCATTCGACAAACGTAAACATCTTTTTCGAAATAGGGAGCAAAAAATTTTCGTTATTTTTTATCCGACAGCACAAAAAGAACTGCTGCATATTTCTATGCGCAGTCCTTTTTTATTAAGAAATGAATATTCAAAATGGCCGGTTATTATTTTACTGCGTCAAACGCTTCCTGCAGATCATAGAGGATATCGTCGATATTTTCTGTACCGATGGAAAGACGGATGGTGTTTGGCTTGATTCCCTGCTCTGCCTGTTCCGCCTCATTTAATTCCGCATGTGTGGTAGATGCCGGATGGATGACAAGGGATTTTACATCTGCTACATTGGCAAGTAAGGAGAATAACTGTAAATGATCGATAAACTCCTGCGCTTTTTTGTCATCTCCTTTGATTTCAAATGTAAAAATGGAACCGCCGCCGTTCGGGAAATATTTTTTGTATAATCTCTGCTGCTCCGGATCTTCGGAAACGGATGGATGATTTACTTTTTCAACCAGTGGCTGTTTCTCTAAAAACTCCACAACCTTTAATGCATTTTCCACATGACGCTCGACTCTTAAGGATAATGTCTCTAAGCCCTGTAAAAAGATAAATGCATGGATTGGAGAAAGTGTTGCTCCGGTATCCCTTAATAAAATAGCACGGATTCTTGTCACGAATGCTGCCGGTCCTGCTGCCGCTGCGAAGCTGACGCCATGATAGCTTGGGTTTGGTTCCGTGAGCTGTGGGAATTTTCCGGATGCAGCCCAGTCAAATTTTCCACCGTCAATGATGACACCACCGATTGTGGTTCCGTGTCCACCAATGAATTTGGTTGCGGAATGAACCACGATATCTGCGCCGTACTCGATTGGACGGATCAGATATGGCGTGCCGAACGTATTGTCGATGACAAGTGGAATTTTATGTTTGTGTGCGATCTCTGCGAGTGCTTCGATATCCACTACTTCAGAGTTTGGATTGCCAAGTGTCTCAATGTAAACTGCTTTTGTATTGTCCTTGATAGCGCCTTCTACTTCCTCTAAGTTAAAAGGATCAACAAACGTGGTCGTAACGCCAAAATCTACTAATGTATGTGCCAGCAAATTATAAGTGCCGCCGTAAATATTTTTTGCAGATACGATATGATCACCTGCCTGTGCAAGGTTTTCAATCGTGTATGTAACGGCTGCTGCACCGGAACCGACTGCAAGCGCTGCCACGCCGCCCTCTAATGCTGCAATACGCTGTTCAAAAATATCCTCTGTCGGATTGGTCAGTCTTCCGTAAATATTTCCTGCGTCACGCAAACCGAAACGGTCTGCTGCATGCTTTGAATTGTGGAATACGTAGGAAGATGTCTGGTAAATCGGAACTGCTCTTGCATCGGTCACCGGATCCGGTTCTTCCTGTCCAACGTGTAACTGTAATGTCTCAAATTTTAATTTTCTCTCTTTTAATGTGCTCATGTGTTTTTCCCTCCTTTTTCTATGTTTTCATTCTTTTTGCCTGTCTGTTTTTCTCAGGTTCTGCTGTTGGAATTATCATATCAAATCAATCGAAAAAGTGTTAATCCATAAAACCATGAGCCGATTATAGGGAAATCCTATAGCAGTATTATTCCCTGTCCTGTTTTTCCCTGCATTCCCTGCAAAGTCCATAAATAATGGAATTTTTACACTGCAGTTTAAATCCATGGTCTTCTAAAATATGTTCCGATATTTCCTGCATAAACGCACATTCCAAATGAATAATACAGCCACAGGAAACACATTTTAAATGAAGATGTTCCTCACAGTGATGTCCCATCTCCACGTACTGATACACCGCCTGGCTCCCCTTCTCTGCCACATATTTCATGACAGTTCCCTCTTTGGCAAGTTTATCCAGGTAACGGTAAATCGTTGTGATGTTCACCTCGTTATCGTGTTTTTTCAAATACTGGTCAATGTCCGTCACCGTCACTGTGCGGTCGCTGTTTGCCATGAGATATTCTAAAATTTTCTTTCTGCTGGTCGTTGCATAACCATTTCCTGCCATTTTTTCATCTCTTTTCTTTCTCTGTATATGCTTTCACTGTAGCAGATACAATTTTTAACTCTTTCCTCTTAATTTCATACTTCCGCGTATCAATTATTCATCTACATCTGTTAAAATACAATCCCAAGTAACTCAATGATCACGCCCCAGACAACACCGAATCCATAAAGTGCTGCCATAATTCCAGCGTTCTGCTTCCAATTGCGGTTCAAACGGAACAAAACCAAAAGTCCAACTCCGGCATTTACCAAAAGTCCTGACATCATCGCCCCGGCTCCGATAATCCCGCTCAGATACAGTTCCGTGATCACCACGGAGGATGCACAGTTTGGGATTAATCCCACAAGTGCTGCGATCATCTCTCCCACCACCGGAATGTCCTGAAATACCACCGCAAGATGATCTTCTCCGATCATTTCAATCACCAATGTCAATATAAATGTGATAAGCAAAATGTATACAAAAATTTTCAAAGTATGTTTCAGCGCAGATTTTAAAACGCCGTCCTCACAACTGCAATGTTCTTCCTCACAGACCACATGAATATCCATGTCTTTTTCTTTCTTTTTGAAAACATTCACATAAACCAGCTCTGCAAGAAATCCTGAAATAATCGCAATGCAGACTTTTGCTGCGAGAATTTTTACGATTGTTGCCGGTGCGACCGCCTCGGAAATAAAAATCGGAAGCATCTCGTCCGACGTAGATAAAAATACCGCAAGCAGCGTTCCAACCGTAATGACTCGTCCGGCATAAAGGCTGGACGCTGCTGCCGAGAAACCACATTGCGGCATAATTCCAAGAAGTCCACCCCACAGCGGTCCGACTTTCCCTGCATTTTTAATCTTGTTCTGCACTTTTCCGCCTGTCGTGTGCTCTAACAGCTCCATTAATAAATAAGTGAAAAACAGAAAAGGAAGCAGCTTCACGCTGTCCTCGATTGTGTGTAATAATGTATGTTCTAAAATGTGTAACATAACAAACGCCTCCTGCATTTGGTTGTTTTAATCTTGATTTGTTCAAATTGCAAGTTATTTGTTTTTGCATTTTGTATGCATTTGCAAATTGTTTGCATTTTTGGCTGCATTGGTTATTATACACGCTTATTCTACATTGTCAATGATTTTTAACCGAAAATAAATTTGCCTTTTCAAAAATTTTCTTTTCTTCTTTTCAGCAAGCCACTTTTCCTCTGCTAAGATAAAAATAAAAAGCGAGGAACACATACCATGAAATTACACGATACCCAGATCACAAACTATCTTGCATTTTGCAAATCACAAAAGTGCTTAGACGACAAAACAATTCGCGCCTATAAAATTGATCTCACACAATTTGCTTCCACAATGCCTGCCGAGACTTCCTTATACGACGTCACCTCCAGGCAGATAGAATCCTATATTGCACATCTGCATTCCATCTACAAGCCTAAAACTGCCAAAAGAAAAATTGCATCCCTCAAAGCATTTTTCCACTATTGCGAATTTTATGAATTTATCGAAAGAAATCCCTTTGACAAAATCCAGATCCGCTTCCGGGAACCTGTTATTCTCCCAAAAACCATTCCGTTACAGACATTAGAACTTTTTCTCTCTACAATATACAACCAGCGGCAGCTTGCAACCACATCTTACCAGCAAAAAAATGCTCTGCGTGACGCTGCCGTAATTGAACTGCTCTTTGCCACCGGAATCCGCATTTCCGAACTGTGCAGTTTAAAATCCTGCGATGTCAACCTGAATGACAATTTTGTCCTGATTTATGGAAAAGGCTCTAAAGAACGTAAACTGCAGATTGGAAACGATAACGTGCTAAAAACTTTAAATGAATACAAAAACACTTTTTCCAAAGAAATAGAAAACTGTGGTCATTTTTTTGCAAATCAGTCTGGAAAACCTTTATCCGATCAGAGTGTCCGAAGAATGATCCAAAAGTATGCCTCTCTCGCCGGTATCGATCAGCACATTACGCCTCACATGTTCCGTCATACCTTTGCCAGCTCCCTGCTTGATGCAGATGTCGATATCCGGTACATACAGGAAATGTTAGGACACAGTTCTATTACTACGACCCAGATTTATACACATGTCACGCTCGCCAAACAAAAAATGATACTAACGACAAAACATCCGAGAAATGGATTTTGCATTTGAGGGAAAAACGGATTGGAGGGAAGGAGTGATAGATAATCATATATTATCTTTTAAAAATTGGAGCGGATGATAAGAAATTATTTGCCCAATGTAGTTACAAAAATCAATAGATAAAATAGCAATTGCTAGGAGAAAAAAATGTATTTTATTAACCGAAAAGCAGAACTTAATTCTTTTAAAAGCAATTATGAAAAATATAGAGAAAATAATATAAGTCAAGTTTATATCATAGAAGCAGAGCATGGAATAGGAAAATCAGAATTTATCAGAGAAGTCTCAAATTTTTTTTTGCTTTTTCCAGTAGATATTTTTCAAACAAATAATACCGAGGAACTTTCGATATTCAAAAGATTAGTCTTAGAATTGGACAAAATTAGTTGTGAATATGGATATGATGATTTTAAAACTTTCTACAGTAAAAAAACTAATAATGCTAAAGCAATTCAGTTATTATTAAAAATTACAGCAATTTTTGGACAAGTATTAGCTAAGAAGCAAAAAGTTAATGTAGAATTTTCTTCATTAATTGATAGTCCTATTCCGTATGAAAATTCTATATTAAAAGCGCAAATAGAAAATCTATTCGAATATGCTAAATATGTATTTTCTGAACAGCACATGCATGTTATTTTTCATCACGCTTCAACTATCGACTCTGGTTCTCTTGATTTATTAAGTAAACTAATCACAGCATCAGAAAGTTGTGTTTTTATATTTGAAAGTGACAATGATAAAAATAGTTTAAGAATAGAACAATATCTGCATAATTGTCATAGAGTTTTTTTCAAAAAGTATCCATTAAATAAATTATCCAATGACCATATAAAAATTTATATTCAACAATTATTATATGAATTGGAATTGAAAGCTGACAATATTGATTCAAGTATTCTCAAAGAAAGTATTGAAAAAGGAGATCTGTCGGAAATTTTAAGTATTCTCAAAGATTTTAATGATAGATTTCAAAAAGATGCCTCGACTAAAATAAGAAGCATAAAAGAAATTATCCAAAATCTATCAGAAAAACAAAAGATTTTGCTTATTTTAATTTGTTATGCCAATGGAAAATTGAGCCTTACTGAAATAAGAGATGTGATAAATGAATTAAATGATTCGTTTTGTATGGCAGACGTCGATTATCTTTTTGAAAAAAAATTAATAGAAAAAAACTGCGGTTATTTGTTACTTCAACCTTTTGTTTATAAAATAATAATTGAAAAAGAGTTTATGATTCCTTTGAAATATGCGGTTGCTTCTGGTCTTATTAAAAATTTAAATACAAAGTTGACACAAAATTATAACAATAGATATGTTGATATACTAGTCGAATATTACTTAAATAGCAAACAATTTTTTCAAATAAAATCTTTGCTTTCAATGATTAGCCAAAGATTAAAAAATTTTAACACACAAGCTGAACGAATTGATTATTTCAAAAAATTTGATACAAAACGTCAAGAATTATATAGAAGCGATAATAAAAATGCAATTATTTTTGCCAAAATAGCATATGATGCTAATCTCTATTACGAAGCTTTGCATTTTATTAATTTAACAAGTCGTGTGGATGATGGGGTTATATTTTTTAAAGCTTTAGTGTTAAATCGATGTGAAGATTTCAAGCAATCAAAGAACTACATAAATTCAATAATAAAAGAAATAGATAAAAAATCTTCAACTTACTTTAATCTTTCCTTAATACTTATAATGAATTTAATTCAATTAGATGAACGAGATGATGCTTTTGCTATTTTTAATGAATTAAAATCGTATATACATGAACCACTTTACCCTTATCTAATTAGATTGTCTAATGTTTTCTATAATGACTTTAAGATGCGTCTATCAGTTGTTGAATCAATAACAAAGGAATTTTATCGGACAAATGATAATGAATTTTGTGGTTTACATGCAATATATCTTTCATATTTATATGCGTTGACGCAACAACGTGAATTGGCGGAGAATTCATTATTAGATGCCAGATCTTTTTTAGGAAACAATTTAATATATAATCATATGATTCTTCATAATGAGGCTACCATCAAATTTCATAGTCAACAAATAGATGAAGATATTCCGATATTATTAAACAATGCAAAAATAACTGCATATGATGAATATGATCAATTTGCTATTAATAATAATTTACTTGTTTATTATATTTTATGCGATAACATATCAAGTTTGGAATGTCAAAAAATTGTCTCAGAGTTAGAGGAAACGCTTAACCATACGGATTTCAAACGATTCGTTGATAAGATACATTATAACTTATATCATTATTATCTAAAAATGTTTAATTTTGAAAAAAGTGAATTTTATAAAAATAAATTGTTACTAGAAAACATTAGGTATGATGGTGTTTATAAATATAAATTAATATATGAAACTTCTTGGAAATTACCAAGTTGTATTAATTATTTAGATAATTGAGTGTGAAAACTTCTTTCTATATATATTAAAATATTTCTATGATAATAAAAGATTGAAAATAATCTCTTATTATCATAGAAAGCTTGTTACATTTTTTTGATATGCTCAAATAGTTTTTTTAACATTTCATCGTAACTATAGCTGTGAAGTTTCCTACAAAACGTGAAAAAACCTTGAAATATGCCCTATAAACCGTGAAAACCCACCCTTGTTGGTTGCTTTTTTCTCAAAATATCTTAAACTTATCCCAAAATAAGTCAAAGGTATTTAACGCAAGCTGAAAATAGCTTGTGTGACGTGAGAAAGGAGTGATGCAAATGGGTGGTTTTTCTAATTCAGAGGTCAATGCTTCAATCAGGGGATACATCTTAAGAAGTCTCGTAAAAGGCTATCATTTTTCCCTTTCGACCAAAACATTGACCAACAAAATGATGTCTTGTGGTTTGATTACCACACCTGACATTTCCAATCATCTTTATTATTTAGAGCAGTACAGCCTGATTCAGTTCTCAAATAATTCAGACGCATTCAGAGCTCTAGATGATGATGCAGTTATCAGACTTACTGCTGAAGGAATCCGTTTCATAGAGAACGGTGGCAATCCGGAAATGGGGATTGACCTATGAAGGAAAAAGTCCGAAAGCCCCGTTCTGATTCTAAGATGTACCAGTTGCCTAAAGATGTATTAGATCAGGTGGATGATATGCTTCTGAATGAAAACATGAAGTATTCTGATATTCAGCATTGGCTTGAAACAGAGCATGACATGAAAATCAGTCTTTCATCAATCTCTAATTATGCAGTAAAAATATATCAGGCAGCTCAACGTGTTTCTGATGACTTAGAGCGGACAAAGTTTTTCATTGATTATATTGGGGATAAAAGTGAGCTTGATGCCAGCAAAGTAACAACAGCCATTTTAAAAAGCGGATTATTACAAAAAATAGCAACCGCAGAAGAAGAATTTAATGAAATGCCTGTTGAAAAGGCCGGGCGGTTGCTTCTGGAACTGAACAAAGTAGAAATTTCAAAAGAACGTTTTGAACTGGATTACAAAAAGAAAATGCAACTTGCTTTTGAAGCCTTTGAAGCCAATATAATGAATGAAATAAAGAAGTATCCTGAAATCAAGGAAAAATTTGCATCTGCATTTAAAGAATTAAAAGACAAAATGCAGGAAAATTAGGAGGAAAATACTATGAACAGACCAGTAAAAAGTGAACAGTTTTTATTAAACCTTTTGGGACAGAAGGTTTCTATTTTCCCAATTGTAGAAGGGGAAACTATTGAAGTCGGCGATCTGGTTGTCGTAAATACAAGGACATTACAGGCAAGCAGAGCAAAGAAGGAAGGCGGATATTATGCCATTGGCAGGGCGGTCAGAATTGTTGCAGATGAAAACGGTGTAAAATCTGTCATCTGCAAGGACGGCATTTTTATTATCGACAATACGAATTTACCAGAACATAAAATTCTTGATTCTGACATTGGCAGGGTTTGCTACTTTGATGGGGAAGATTCCGTGACTTTAGATAACATCAATACAACAAAGGCCGGGGAAGTATTGAATACAAATGAAAATGGCAGTGTCCTTGTGAGAATCAGCATCGGCGAAGGGAGTGAATTGGAGTGGTAATAAATCAGCAAAATTTAAACAGTTTATTTGTCGGATATTCAATGGCTTTTAATGAGGGATTTTCTGAAACTCCTGTGAACTATCAGAAAATTGCTATGACTGTTCCTTCTGAAACAAGAGAAACAACATATACATGGATGGGACAGATTCCCAATATGAGGGAATGGATAGGTTCAAGGGAAATACAGAACCTGATTGCACATGAATATACAATCAAAAATAAGACTTTTGAACTAACAACCAAAGTTCCCGTCAATGATATTGCGGATGATCAGTATGGAATTTATACACCGCTTATTTCTGAAATGGGATTGTCTGCAAAGAAGCATCCTGATTTTCTGACCTTTGACTTGCTCGGAAATGGTTTCTCACAAAAATGTTATGACGGAGTAAGCTTTTTCAGTGACAAACATCCAATGGGAAAAAATGATAAGAGTGTACAGTCAAACATGGGTAATAAAAAACTGAATGCAGAATCTTATGCAGAAGCAAGAGCTCAGATGATGACGGTTAAAGGTGAATCGCATAAATCCCTTAATATTGTTCCTGACCTTCTGGTAGTTGCTCCACAGAATGAAGCTATTGCAAGAGAACTTTTATTTGCTGATCTGATTGCAGGAAGCACTAATGTAAATAAGAACACTTGTGATCTTCTGGTTGTTCCTGAACTGTCGGACTATGCGGATCAGTGGTACTTATTCTGTACAAAACGGTATATAAAGCCTTTTGTATTTCAAGAGAGAGAAAAAGCGAAGCTGGTATGTAAGAACAAGGAAAATGATGACAATGTTTTCTTTGATGATGAAATTATTTATGGAATCAAAGCAAGATATAATGTCGGATTTGGTTTATGGCAGTTAGCTTATGGAAGTACTGGAACAGCAGAGAAATCAACCAAAGGATAGAAGGTGAATAATATAGAAGTGTATACCGAAATATTATCACAAAGCGCAAACTTGACGGAAGCACCTGAATATATCAGGGTGCTTCCATTAGGTTATGTATCATCAGAAAAAGGGGATTTTCTAGTAGACAATGAAAGTTTCCGAATGATGAAGGAACATATGGAACATAGGGCAATTGATACAGTGATTGATTACGAGCATCAGACTTTAAAGAATGTACAAGCTCCCGCAAGTGGATGGATTAAAGAACTTGTTTTGAAAAGTAATGGTATCTTTGCTAAAGTAGAATGGACCAAAAAAGCGAGGGACTATTTGAAAAACAGAGAATACAAATATCTTTCCCCTGTTGTAATGGTGCGAAAGAAAGACCATAAAGCTTTGCAGCTTCATTCAGTTGCATTGACAAATACCCCTGCCATAAACGGTATGGTTCCTATTGTTAATTCAGAGAAGCCACTTTTACAGACTGACATTGAATTAGATGACACTCAAAAAAAGATTTGCAGAATGCTAAATATAAGCGAATCAGACTTTATTTATAATATGTGGGGGAATGTAGATGGATAATGACGAACTCTTAAAGGATGTGGACGTATCTGATATACCTGAAACTTACCAGCCTGTTGTCAGTCTGATAGGGCTGGATAATTTCCTGAAATTATGCCGTTATGCGATGGGGGATGAACTCTATTTTCCCATGCAGGAAAGTGTTTTACGGAATACAAGAAAGCGGCTTATCATTCGGGAATATAATAGAAGTAACATATCAGAGCTTTCTCATAAATATGATCTGACACCAAATCAAATCAGGAATATTGTTAAAGGCTCAAATCAAGTTTAAATATAGTGTACTGTAAAATTATCCAATAAATAATAAATACCCCCGTTATAACGCGTTATAACGCTATTGTAACGGGGGTATTTAACTGGGCATTTTATTTAAAAAGACTGTAACGTTCTTATCAGTCTGCATGCTTCCATAAATCCTGCTTTATATGCATAATTTGAGGTTTGGGAAAGTGCTTCATTCGCAATACTCTCAACTTCAAAACTGACAGAATCAGCATCAGAAATATGTAATGATTTAATATAATTGCAAAGATTTCCTACAGTTCTATCTGCTTGTTCCCCGATTATGTCAGCATTTACATCAGACAGTATTAAATCTATGTATTCGAAAATGTTTCCTGTATTAAAATTCAGTGCTTTATCCAGAGGCTTACTTGTTTCCATATCAATCATTTTATTCTCATCCTTTCTGACAAAAAACTTGTTAAATACGTTAAAAGACTTTATAATTTGTATAGGGAGTTGCCGCTCCCTATACCTCTTTTTATTGTTCGCCATTTCTAAGCTGGTATGCTGATTGCAGGTGGTCAATATTAAGAGGTTCTTTTTCATTATCTCGAGATTGTAACGCAATATTAAGAACCTTTACACAATTTCTGATGCCGCCACGCTGTAAAGCTAATTTATGAAGATATAATAGACTATCCTTATCCAATGCATACGGATTAAAAATAGATGTTATATCTTCCAACGATGGTTCTATTATATGTCTGCGAATACCAATGCGGCTATAGAGCTGTGCAAAATGAGCCTGTCCCCTGCCATGCATCCTGTCGTATACTGTTGGATTACCGCAAAGCACAATTCCTGATTCTGTAACATCATTGATTGCCCTAAGGTTCTCCAATGCCCTGATGGAAAGATGCTGAGCTTCATCAATGATAATCAGCTTTGGTGTGGCTGTCAGGTAATCTGTTATTGCATCCACAAGAACTCTGTCAGTTCCACGCTGCAACTTTCCGATGCAGGAAAGAATCTTTTCACAAACTCCCTTTACGGACTTGTCACAATCCTTTAATTCTATGTAAATTACATCAGGTTGCATCTTTGTATACTCCTTTAAAGAAACCGTTTTACCAAGTCCTGCATCCCCATAAATTAGTGATATATCCCCTGCGGCTTCTGCAAAAGAAACCGCCATGATAATATCGTCAACTGTTTGTGTGTGTGCTATTTCTACTTTGTTCATAGTTCTCCTTTCTTATGCCTGCCTCTCATAAGCCCTATCAAGCATTTTCTTTTTAAACTTATCAGCAAGTTCTTTCTGCCTGTCTGATACAGCTTTTTTTCTTGCCTTGTTTTGCTTAAGAATATCCTCATAGTTCCGTTCCATATCAGACATTGAAACGCGTCTGATATTTTCCTCAATCTTGTCATTTCTGACAATTTCAACTGTTTTAGGTTTGGCAATTGATGCTTTTTCCAAAGATTCAGCCTGAATCTTTAAACGATCACCGATTGATTGCGTACTTCTTATAGTGTTATCAGATGTATAACTGTTCAATATTTTCTGTCTTGCAATTTTTTTTGTTTCATTTTCCTCTTGATAATCTTCCTCCGTTAATTCCCATCCTTTTTTTGGTTTCTTTGTAGCAGTAAATAAAAAGTTTTCATTCATATCAAAGATATACAAGATTTCTGGTTTTGTAGGATCGTATTTTGCAATAACTTCCTGATCAATATAATCAATGCAGCTATCGCTACGGAAGTGGACACCTTTAAATGTAATTCCGTTCCTTTGTACCTTACGTATTCCCTTTACACGCATAAGACTGAAATATAGTACTTCTTTGGATGCCCTGCGAATTGTGAAAGGAATTTCAGAATATACTTGATTAGGACTTTTTCCATACATTGAATCCCCGGAGTGTCCTGTCTCATTATAAATTTCATATACATACCGGTTATGCTGTTCAATAAATTCCTCAAGTGTAATTACATCCATAATATTAAGATCTTTTAAATCTTCTGGACGTTTTTTTGCATTGCTACCTGCATAAGAGGGATATTTTTTACCTAGTTGCTCCTCGAAAGTATTAAATACTCTTTCTATTGGCTTTGCTTTGGCGTTGTACGGAATTGCATATGTTACTGCAATTTGGAGATTGGCAGCAAGACTATTATAAATTTTTTTTTGGTCATCCTCCGAACAAATATATTTTCCTTCAGGATAAAACATATCCCTTGCCTTATAATCTTTTCCATTATCAAGTCTTACACCTTTAGGAATTCCGAAGTGTTCTACTCCCAGCCCAAAACTGCATAATACAACATCTGAATTTGGTGATTCGATTCTGATAATGCTTGACATGATTTTTCTTGTGCGCATATCCATCCAATAACTGCCCCATGGACGTCCAAGTTTCCAACCACCCTTACCATTTGGAATGCGGACAAATATATCCCATAAATGGTGATCGGAAACCCACCAATCATTCGGGCTGATTAAAGAATAGTCACGTTCTATGTATGGCATACACTTATCATCAAAGGCTTTTTTTCCTTCCCTTGCTCTAATAACCATTGCTTTATTCATGTTTCTGACATGATTTCGAAAAGCTTTGATTCCGGGAATATAATCGCCTTTCAAGCTTGATTCTAGTTTTACTTCTTTAAAACAGGATTCTATGCTTGGCTTTGTCTGCTGCAGATATATGGAATCAAACATATTTTTGTAATATTCAGGAATTGTGCTTTGTCCTCTGTTATATCCACCACGTTTGTCAATTAGTGTGTCTCCTTTTTTTAATCTTTTCTTCCATTCATATAATAATTTGGATGATATATGTAAATCATCATGTTCTTTATTCCAATTTTCTACAAACAGATTTGTAATCTCTGTTGTTTTTTTCATACCTTCTTTCTTCTTTCTGGTTTTAAATTTTCCCCATTCTGAAACTGCTAATCGTCTTAAAGTTCCTTTTTCCTTTTGCTTATTCGTGCTGGTGTAATCCGTATTGAAAACGGTCTGACATTCACCATTTTTGTTGTGATAGGCTTTTTGTGCCTGTTCTGGAAGAGATTCCAGAAGAATTTCAAGTTTCTTACCGCCCTGACCTGTAGCTGATGGAATATAACGGTGTATGTATTCGCTATTTTTTGCCTTTTTTCTAATTGTGCTTTGTTCATATCCCAACAATTCAGCGGCTTCCTTAGTTGATAGCCATATCATGCTGTAACACCACCTTCCTTTGTCGGTAACCAGATCGTGCTCATGCAATTACCTTTCTTCCATTAGAAATTACATTTAAAATGATTATTCAAAATTATTATCAATGATTTCGTCAACGTTTACTGAAAGTGCTTTCGAAATCTTTAATAACAATTTTATTGATGGGTTTGCTTTCCCAGATATAATTTGATTTATATGTCCTTTTGTAACACCACACTGTTGAGACAACCATACTTGAGTTTTGTGCTGCTTATACAGTAATGTGCTTATGTTTTTTCCTATCATAAAAAGTCTCCTTCCTATAAATATTTGATATTGTACATTCAACCAAGTTAAAATATAATAAACTTAGTTCAATAAAATCATTATATATCAACTGAGTTGATTTGTAAAGCAAAAATCAACTCAGTTGATGAACGAAAGGAATAAATATGGAATCAATATGTGTTAGAATAAAAGAATTGCGAAAACAGCTTTGTATGTCACAAGTAGAATTTGCAAAAAATCTTGGTGTAACAAATGCTCATATATCGAAGATTGAAAAGGGCGGAACCGTTCCGTCGGATGCATTGATTAAGCTCATTTCTAAAGAATACGGTGTAAATGAAAACTGGTTAAAAACAGGTATCGAACCTATTTTTGTTTATGAAATTATGGATAAGACAGAAGAACAAATGGTTAGTTCAACAGAAACATTTAATAAATTATTATCATCTGATTCCTATATGATTCGTGGCTTAGCGGTTGAACTAAACTATTTATTTTCGAGTATTACAGATGTTTCCTATTTAAGTGAAGATCAAAAAATTGAATACTTAAATATGCTAAAACATATGCTTTCACTAATCAATCAATACAATCTAATCGTAAAAGATCATATGTATTCAAAACAAATGATTATGGATGATATTATAGATTATGATTTCGAACAGTATAAAATTGAACTAGATAAATGTCTTAAAGAATATAAGGAATTATTAAAAAAGTCATTCTAAAAAATTTCCTTTAGTCAAAAATCATAACAACCTCTCAAAACTGCTGAAATCCTTATAAAATCGGCATTTGAGAGGTTTTTTGCAATTCTTATAAATTCCCTTAGCATGCGTATTTTTCACGTTTCAATCCCTTTGTCAAAAGTGGTTCAAAGCCGTATAAATACTGCATTTCTTTACAAAAGGATTTTTCACGTTTTGCGCGTCGCTTTACAATAGCCGTTAATTTTAAATGTCTTAGGAACAACTGATTCAAGATATAGTCCGGGATTTGCATTGATTTCAATTAAATAGAATTCAGAATTTTTTATTCTACCATCAATTCTTATTAATTTATTAGGCGACAAATTATAATAAAGATGCCTTATATGATTGGCATCTTCTTCAGTCAAATAACAACTTTTTTTTATTTCAATTTCAATACGTTGTTTTATTTCAGAAGTATAAGCCTTATATGTATAATTATTTCCAGATGGAAGTAAAAGTTCAACTTCTTCGAAAAATAAATCGTTCTTATTTCCGAATAGTGTAATTGCAATTTCATTACCATCAATATATTCTTCTATAAGTACACCATCAAAACTTATAAGTAATTGATTAATAAGTTGATCAGCTTGAGCTATATTAGAAACTATGGAGTTTTGGGTAATGCCAATTGATTCAGATTCATAATTAGGCTTAATGATTATTGGATAATTGAACTTGTTTAGGAGTTCTCTATTATAAGAATGTGAAAATACAAGTAAACTTTTCGGAGTTTTTATTTCAAAGTTTTCAGCAAATTTTTTTGTTATATATTTATCTTGACATATTACTTGAACATATGGATCAGGATTGAAATATTTGATATTATAATTTTCGCAAAAAGCAGGTACTTTCATATTTCTAATTCTAGATTTAAATCCAAAATCAAAATTTAAGACAAAATCATCTAAATGATAAGACACATTTTCTTTGAATTGCTCAAAATTGTCATAAAAAATAATGTTGTCAATGAAGCCTGAAAAACCATCTGATAATAACTTTTTTAATTCACGACGAGTAAATTCTCTATTATTACTGATTTTTGTATTATTATTTTTCTCTGGATTTACATTTAATATTATTACTAATTTCATCTTTTTCTCCTAGCAATTGCTATTTTATCTATTGATTTTTGTAACTACATTGGGCAAATAATTTCTTATCATCCGCTCCAATTTTTAAAAGATAATATATGATTATCCTTCACTTTTTTCTTACCCTCATGATACCCCAAATTCTCCCATTACGCAAGCTATTTGTAAATACATTTCACACTTTTAGTTTGTTATATTAAATATACATATTCATCATGATTGTTTGAACATTCAGTAGCGTTTAGCATCATAATATAATCTACTTCACTCATAATTTTCATTTTAGATTTTACAACATCTCCGTTGCTCTCCTATTTATTTTACAAATTCAAGTTTTGCACTATTTGTCATCTTTCAGCAAACATGTTGTGTGTTTTCTCGGTAATTTAATTGCATTAATATAATGGATATAATATATATTATAAACATATAAGATTGACTGTATTGAAAAGGAGAAGGCATCATGCAACCAGATTCTTTAGGAAAGAAAATACGACGTTTACGAATCAACAATTGTTTATCTCAGGCTCGCTTAGCCGAAGCCGTTGATGTTTCAACTAATTACATCGGACAGATTGAGCGTGGTGACCGTACCCCAAGTTTAGAAACGACTATTGCATTATGCAATGCTTTACACGCAAGTGTGGATTATGTTGTATCTGATGATATTTCCACCAGAGATGATGAAATTATGACAGATATCCGGGCACAGCTTGTAAAACTTACTCCTGATGAGAAACAATATTTTTATCATATGATCGTAGGCTATATCCAATTAAAGGGTGAAAATGCAGCAACAAAGACTCTGCTCGCAGCCAAAAAGGAGCTTTGACGAGGGCTCCTTTTCCAGTTCTATCTATATACAATTTGAATCTGCCTCCATCTGCTTCAAAATATTTTTCAATCGATTTAGCAGATCATCATATGTCATAATATCTACAATATTCTTATGTTGTCTTTTTATTATTTCGAAATCAAAAAGCTGTTCCTTTGTCAATCCCCTGCTCCTTCCCAAAAGCAAAATTCCCTGTGGATTCACTACTTTAATTTCTAATCCTGCCGGAAGATCACCTGCAATTTTATCTCGTATTTTTTTTGCACGCACCTCTCCTTCATGATTTAAAATGTATACATACTTCTCTATCTGAACTATCGCCCCTTCTAAATCTCTTCCAGCCACATAATTATTTCTATATTCCGTGGATGAAACAACTTTTTGGTTATTAGGCTTTTTTATTTCCAGAAGATCAACAAATCCAGAAGAATCTACCAGTATAAAATCCGGTTTTTTCGAATGATGACCATCATTTCCAATCTCAATTTCTCGGAAACTGGCTATGTACTTAGGATAAAGCACACATATTATTTCATAAATTTTTCCCTGCCAGACCTTTTCTGAATATGGTTCAGGATCTGCAAGCATCCTTTCAAGATTCTCAAATGCTTTTCTGTACATTTCGTAGCCCATCAACTTAATGCACTGATTATCGACTAATGAAAAATGAGTTTCCTTTTTCTCAAGGTATTTTTCATAAGACTCCTTGTGTTTCCACACTCCCTCTGCATAATTGGATAACAGGTACGCGATCCGAGCATTCACATATTTGTTAACCTCATAAGCATTCGGAAATATTTCTACCAATCCAAGAAAAGCACTGCCCGGCAAATGATTCTCTATCCCATCATCACTTTCAATAATATAAAGCTTTTTGAGATTAAATTATCCAGTCTCCTCATAATCGAATTATGAGGATATGTAATAAACCATTTATCTGTGATATCCAAACATTTTTCTACATATATAGAATTTTCAATATTAAATACCTTCTTATCAAGGACGTAATATGCACCTTCTGTACCTGCAATCCGAAAGCAAATATACTCCTCTTCTTCATTAACCTCAATAAGATTGTCTTGAGTCACCCAAAATGTTCCCTTAATCAACGTTCCATACGCAATGTTCCTCACAATCTCATCATAATTAATGCTTGGGGAATAATACACTAGTAATCTATTTTCTTCTTTCTTGATAGTACTGGATTGCATCAAGTTTAAATTGTTTGTCATGTTGCTTTGCCATATGAGATCCTCCTTCAGCATGTTTCTATTGTACCATGCTTATGTGTATTTGGAATTTCTCATTTTGGCTTGTACTATTTATATTCTAGCACCAACATAATAAAATAAAGAGAAATATAAAATCCTATGTTTTCTACCATAAGGAAGAATATCTGCATAAGGATTACCGCTTTTTTGCCTGATTTTTGTATCTGAAATACCACTTATAAGACTGATTTTGATAAAAAACACTTACCGTTCATAACAATAAACTCACAGAAAACACACCCTTTCGAAACATTCTGTTGCTAAGAGTGCGTTATATCAGGATATTGAATTTGCAATGTTCTTTCGTATACCTAACTCTCCAAAATTTCGCTAGTGTCTATTGATTTAACATCATGGATTCTTAATTGCTTCGCAACAACTATGATGGTTAATTAATAAACGTGAAGAAGTTGTAGATTGTTGGGAGTCCTAAAACAAAGCTGGTCTCACATCTTTTTGTAAATCGTAATAAACACATTTTCCATTAACATATTTAAAAATCTCTCTTCCCGAGATTTATTTGTTAGTTCTTGAAAATATACCCCTCTTCTAGTTTTCAAATAGGCTCTGACATTGGAACTTTCATAATATGAATAATCATCCACTAATTGCATACTCTTTAAAACTTGCGAAGAACTAATAAACAAAGATTGCATAGCATTCATTATATCTCTACTTCTTTCTAATCCAACAATTGCATCACCATTCCCCAGATATATGTGTATATTTAATCCAAAAACTAATGCCAAAGTTTTTGTATGCCCATATAAAATACCACTTTCTGTAGGAATATCAAAAACAGCAATATAAACTTGCTCATCATTTTCTAATTCCAAATTCATATCAATATTTGTATACTTCAGTACATTTTCTCTATATTCCAAATATTTACTTACAACGCTTTTCTCGTTCATTCAATAACTCCTTTATGTCTTTGACCCTTTTTATACCTTCAGCATTCTTCTTGTATAACTTGCCATCTTTATGGAAATAAAGATTAAATTCATTTTTTGACAAAACAGACTTTAGCAAATTAATTGCCTCTTCAATACATTCTGTATTCAGCTGATTATTAAATTTGCAAATTCGATACAAAGAATTAGATGCTTGTTCAACGTCAAAAATTGTTATATCAAATGTTCTTATTTCATTTTCTACCACAATTCTATAATTATGAGGATAATAATTGTATTCTAATCTAAAAAAACCTCTGTTTTCAAACTTGCATATTGTTTCTATTTTTTCGATATCTGTACCAAACATTTTATACATATATGAGTCAAACATATCAATATATCTATTATAAAAACTACTATCTAACTGCATACCAAATTCCCCCTTCATCAACAAACTTATAACCATTATCTAGCAGATATTGGAGTTCTCTAGAATAAAATTGCCCTTTACCTAAATAGTCTTCCGGATTATGCGATAAGTATATTTCTCTCCCAGAACTTGTCTGGATATCTAGAAACTTTTCATTAATTTTCCAAATCTCATCATCAGAATAACGAGCTGCAAGCTCATCCCAATTATCAAGTTGGAAATATTGCGCATCCATATCTTTGGCAACGCTTGTATATGCCGTCGGACCACCATCCCCATATTTTCCCAATACGACTGCATTCGCATTATTCGGGCCATGTATAGCATCAAAAGCGATGTTTTCAGCATCTTCATATGAGAGAATAGAATATTTACCACTCTGGTATGCTAAACACATAGGAATCAAAGCAGTCTTTTTCTATCTATTGCTTTTCTTTTATTCCTATTTCACAATTATCCTGTAATAGATAGAGGTGTGCGTCACCACTCTTGAAGCACTTGTGACTTCGTTCATTGAGACTGCTCCCTCTGCTTTGCAGGATTTTGTGTATTAGCTGGATGTTGGCAGCATATGTGCTGTACTTCGTATATCTAACCAGATTGTAACCCGCATTGAAGTGAGGATTCTATCTACTTACAATTCACATTAGAAAGGATTTCAATTATGTACATCGTAGGCATTGATATTGGCAAAAATCATCATGAAGCATCCATTGTTTCACCTGAAGGCAAACAAATCGGCCGTTCTCTTCGCTTTGCAACTACACACAAAGGTGCAGATTCTCTTATGAGATTTATCTTCAAAAACATCGGTAATTCCCCTTGTGTATTTGGCATGGAAGCTACAGGTCATTACTGGTATCCCATTTATTCATTTCTAAAAGCAAAAGGATATACCATCTGTGTAATCAATCCTATCCAGTCTGATTCTTTAAGAAAAATGTATATACGACAAACCAAAAACGATTCAATTGACTCTTTTTTAATTGCAGAAGTGATACGTTTCGGTCAGTTTGGGACTACTTCCATGGCTGATGAAAACATCCTTGCCATGCGTCAGTTATGTCGCTATCGTGATTCTGTCATTTCTTCCAGAACTGAAATTAAGCTCCGAATCGGCACAA